>Ga0209630_10003611_pt1 | contig 14055 bp, 7 predicted proteins | sample COG_01_FD_184745 | JGI IMG/M metagenome (GOLD analysis project Ga0209630, IMG submission 184745) | Pelagic Microbial community sample from North Sea - COGITO 998_met_01 (SPAdes) (version 2) | ecosystem: Environmental > Aquatic > Marine > Neritic zone/Coastal water | place: Helgoland, sampling... | reverse complement strand
CTGGTAAACCTGTCCAACCGCTTGAATTAGTAGCGCCTGTATTTGAAGAGTTCCAATGTTCATAACCAGCTTCTTTCATCTTTCCTCCTGCTACACCTTCTCCGCCTAAAAAGTCTGTAAGCTCGGTGAACTCTCCATCTGATGGCATATGCCAACCACTTGGACAGAGAAGCGAACCGCCGTTAGCCATAACAGCTGGCCAGTTGTATAAGGCTCCATAAGTCTCGTAGTAGGCAGTTGACATAGCAGCTGACGCATCTGTTCCTTCGTAACCATAAACGTAGAAGTATGGATCTGTATCACTTCCTTCACTTGATGGCGACACTTCTGGAAGGTAACGACAGTTTTCTGAAAACCAACACTGTTCACCGATTTGAACTGTGCTGTAGTCATATCCCTCGTGAGAAACAAGGTCGCCACAATCGCCAAAGTAAGGAGCACAGGTGTAGTTAAAGACTGTATCTGCTCCAATTTCAAATACCCACCATTCATCTATTTGCTCAGCATATACAGAATCATACAAAATAGTAATACTCTCTATAACAACCTCCGTAGGTCCAGGGCCATTACACACCCCACATTCATCTACCACCCCAATACAATCGTCTATATCATCGCATATAGCATCCTCATCTTCGTCAGCTACACAACCGCCTCCACAAACTCCAAGGACATCAATATAGGCGCAAGGTTCTGTAGGATTAGCTTGATAGTTACACGCTGTTGGATCTACACAATCGTCTACACTGTCGAATACTCCGTCTTCATCATAATCGGTATCTCCAAATACAGAAAGAAGGTCTAAAAGGTCTCCTATTCCGATATTTCCATCTGCATTGCTGTCTGGTTGCCAAGAACAATAAGTATCATCAACAAGACATGTTTGAGTGTCTACATTCCAATATGTTCCTTCATCACAAAAAAGGCATCCACTTTCTCCACCACACTCTCCACAGGCATCTAACTCATTTCCATAACAATCACAATCTCCTTCAGGAATATCGTAACAACCACATTCATAGATTGCTCCAGGACCGTTGCACATTCCACATTCATCTAGAATGTTTCCTTCACAATCACAATCGCCATCTGCTATACCTGATCCGCCACAAACGCCACACTCATCTAAAACGTTTCCATCGCAATCACATTCGCCAACAGGAATCTCTTCACATGCACACATACCAAAAGAATTAATTTCTTCAATTACCACAAATGATTCAATTGCGTTGTCAGATCCATCTGCAATTGCGAGTTTAATGTGATAAGTTTCTCCACATTGTACTGAAGCAGAAGCTGTGAAAGGAACGGTATATCCGTTTATGCAAATCCCAATATTTTCAGGATTGTCGATATAGTATTCTTGATTTAAAACATCATTTACGGAGCTAATTGTTATGGGTAAAGGTGGGTCTGAATCTGGAACTTGAGCTATGTTAATAGCTCCATCAGGGAATCCAACAGGAGATCCAAAAGGTCCAGAAATACCAGGTCCAGACAGGAAGAAGGCGAAAATGTCATTATAGGCAGAGTTTACCCACTCCAAATATTCGTCTGATCCAAAGACATAGTTAAACGAAATACTATCGCCACCTGCTTCGAAATCAAATTCCAGAATACACAAATCATTCACCGATGAAACTGAGAAAGTTTGTCCTATTAGTGGAGGAACAGAGTTAGCTACGTTAAGTAAATCGGCGTCAGTTCCTAATCCAAGACAACCTAAACATGCTTGCATGTCGTTGCACCCTGGGTCGCTTAAATGAGTTGCGTGATCGGTACTTAAAACCAGGCCTGAAGTAACAGAAAACAACCCTTCTCCGCCGGTCAAGTATCCAAGTTGTTCCTCAGAACCAGTGTAGGTTATGTTTGTTGCTGTAACACCGTTTCCGATGAGAACTTCACTAACGTATTGTTCGATTGTATATCCTCCTTCTACTGATATTTGAGAATATGAATAAAGGCTTGTGCTTAATAATAAAAGTGTAAATAAATATCTCATAGTCTATAATTTAGACTTACAAGATACAGCTATTCAGATTTATAGCCTCGGCATATCTGAAAGTTTAAGACTAGGTATCTCTAAACCACGCAAATAACCTAACGTAACGGTAAGGCTGTAAACCAGCATAGTCGCTAAGACCCAACAACTTTCAAGTTGTAAAAACGTACGTGTGACGTAGGCAGGGATAAACAAAAAGCGTTCTCAAATTTTCTAACCCCCATACCCCCCCCTCTCTAATTTGCAGTCCTTATTTGACTGTTCTAAAGGTGAATAATTGTGTATTCCGTTCACATACCCCTTAGGGGGTAAATGAATGAACGCTAAAACAAGCTACAAGAAGCCTGAAGGAGTCCTATTTAAATCAAACTGTAGAGCAACATCAAGGATATCCATCGTTTGTGAATGAACGCTAGAATTAGCGAACTCAACCCAACTTGAGTAAACACTTGTCGAAAAGCCAAGATTGTTAAATTCCTTTGATTTTTTAGTCCAATCATCAACAGCGTCTAAATCAGGAATAAGAATGATTTTTCTCGACTTAAAGGGTTTTAATTTAATAGGACATAAGTTTGATTTACCGCCAGTTGCAATCCATACTAATGAGGGGCGATAGGCAGTCATTATAACAGCTGTTTTCTCCGACTCAACTACTGCTATAGGATGGTTATTTAAATTCTGATTAAGCTGGTTTAATCCAAAGTACGTCTGCTCAATATACTCTGGAGGTGACGATACAATAGATTTAACAGTGTGTAAGAAATTGACTTGCTTCTTTCTTGGCTGATTACCACTGAAATCAAACTGAATACACTTTCCAGTTCTACAATTACCTTTCAAATCATATTGAAGAAATACAGTCCAATTCTCGTCGTAAAGAAATAAACCACACATCAACATTCTTGCAGTTATTACAGCCATCCTCTCTTCGCCAAATCTATCTATCATCCATCTCAAAAAAGTATGATCAAGATTACATATCTTCTGAATATCGTCACTTTTAATAAATTGTATTTGCTTCTTGAGAGTTCGTATTGGTCTATAATTAGTTTGGTTTATAGATTTATTATTGTGACGACTACTAAATCCTCTAGTGGGTTTTAAATCATAACCACAGCTTACTGAATGATTGCATTTATAATAGTGCGCCTCATTAATTGGAATATTGGTCTTAGTATCATAATAAGGTGTCGCCTCCTTTCGCTGACAATGTTCACAATAAACTCGTGTGGTCTTATCTCCATTTGGTAAATAATATGGTCTTCTCTCTATTAGTGCTTGTTGGTGCTTCATAGGACTTATTTTAGCGTTCATTCATTTACCCCTTGCCCCCCTAGGCTGTTTTTCCCATCGTCTGAACGGAGAGTGCCTTCAGATTTTAAACTCTTACTTGCACTAGCGACCCTATGTCTTTTGACTCCCAATTCATCAGCTACAGCAGATATTGAAGGCCTATCCGGTCTTTGTAATGCCGCTTTTATCTCACAGTCGTCAAAAACTGCACTTTCGGCTCTTAAGTGATCTCTCTCGCTATCGTTTAGGCTTACCACATCAAACTGAAGGCCATTAGTATCGTGTAGCCTTAGTGTGACCACTTTATCGCCATTATATATCTCTCGTTGATTTCTAGATTTTATCTGCTTTAAATATCTATTGCTAACATCCGAGTAACTCTTACCTATAGCCCAAACACTACCAGGAGTTAATTGTGCCAACGTACTACTTCCCTTTAAATGCCTTTGCTCTATCGGCTCTCTAGGATCCATTTTAGGGGTGTGACACACCATAATAAAAGTGGTTCCATACTTCTTCATCAATACTTTAAAAGCCTCTATTACAAGGGCTGCATCTTCAGAGCTCTCGACATTTGGCCATATAGCAGTAAAATTATCTATACCAACTACCTCTATGTTATGTTCAACAATTATACTTTCTAATTCTTGCATTAAAAAGTCCGATGGTGACATATCTACTGGAAAGTCATCTGGTCTCATCTGCAGATAATTATTATTTAAATTGTTATCCTTGCCCTTACATCTTTGGCTGTACAATTCATCACTCATTTCATAATCTACCAACAAGCACTTTAAAGGCCTTTGCGTTTGTAATGCCAAGGAGCCAATTGGAACGTTCAAAGCGATGCTTCTCAATACTTGATCTAACCACACGCTTTTACCTGTACCACTAGCACCAAAAAATATACTGAATTCACCTTTTATCAAGAAATAATCAAGCAACTGAGGAGGTTTTACAGCCCCCTCAGTATCCTTAATAACCTTCTCAAGTGTTTTTAATTGAAATTTAGGCACACTCGGCTCAGGCATACTGTCTATAAGAGAATCAAGACCTGAATCCTTGAGATTATCCATTAAGCAACATTTAAGTATTCAAGCACAAGCTGTCTATTAAACAAAATCTTTCTTGGCCCTATTCTAATTTCTCCAGGGAATTTCTTACCATTGATCGTTTCATAATCCTTTCGCCAATTATCGAATGTGGCGGAGCAAACTCTCAACTCATTTGCAATCTCCTTTCTTGTAACTAATGTCATGTTCATTTATTTAAATTTAAAAAATCATCAAGTCTAAGTAGTTAGTTAAGTGAGACAACTTCTCTTAATAACTTCTATTTAAACTGATTACTATAAAAATAAGCTGATATATCTAAACTAAGCCTAAAAAACAAACCGAGTTTTTGACATTTTATTAATCATCTTACCAAGTAGTTATTACATTTTTAACACAAGTTTTAATAGTGGTTACACGAATTAAATTCTTAATGATATACACAATAAATAAAGGCCTTAGAAGGACAATCTCTCTTAACCAGGAATACTACAATCGATGTTAGGATACAGTGAAAATTGGTCTCATTTTTGGTCTCACTCCTATTTTACGCCTCTAAAATATAGATTTTCAAAAGCTCTAAAACATCAGTAAATAAAGGTCTTTAACACAATAAAGCCCTGGATTTCTCCAAGGCTCTTTGCGGTCTGGACGAGACTCGAACTCGCGACCCCCTGCGTGACAGGCAGGTATTCTAACCAACTGAACTACCAGACCAGTATTTGTTGGGTTCCCTTTCGGGAGGCGCAAATATAATAATATCATCTACTTACTACAACGTTATGTATGTAAACTTATAGAAGTTTTTTTCTCTTGATGAGATATCGAGCTAGGACTGGGACTGGTCCTTCAGCGATGTCGACATCTATCCAATCTATTCCGTGGGCTCCACACCTGGCTGACAGCTCTTTACGCAGGGTTGCCATACGAGATATGTAGTGTTCACGTACTTCTGAAGGGTGAAGCTTTAATTCTGCTCCTGTTTCCAAATCGACAAACTTAGTAGGTCGTTCTGGGAAATCGAAAGACACTTCTGTGGATTTATCTAAGACGTGGAAGACGATAACTTCGTGCTTATTGTGTCTCAGGTGGTTTAAAGCGTCAATTACAGAGTCGAGGTCTTCAGATTTATCTAGCATATCGCTAAATATGATAATCAGGGAGCGACGCGGAGTAGCTTCTGCTATTTGGTGTATCGAAGAAATTGCAGAGGTTCCTTGAGCGGAGCTTGGAGAATCCATGACACCTTCGAGCTTGTGGTATAGCATGCGATGGTGAGACATGGCAGATCTGGCAGGTGTTTGTAGTTCTAATGTGTCAGAGAATAAACTTAGACCTACTGCGTCACGCTGTCTGCGGAAGAGCTCGATAAGTGCGGCGGCGGACTCTACGGAGTACTTGAGTTTATTCATCCCTGGGGAGTCTAAAGTGACATCGGAGGGGTAGCGCATAGATGATGAGAAATCGATTACGATTTGGCATCGGAGATTTGTTTCCTCTTCGTATCGCTTAACGTACATGCGATCTGTTCGAGCGTATAGTTTCCAATCTATGTGGCGAGTAGATTCGCCAGGGTTGTAAATCCTATGCTCAGCGAATTCGACACTAAATCCATGGAATGGACTTTTATGTAGTCCCGTAATGAATCCTTCCACGGCCTGTTTTGCAAGGAACTCTAGGCGACTTAGTCGCTGCTGCATTTCAGGTGTGGGTCGGAGTGCCATCTTTTAGTATAAAATAGTGAGAATAAAAATCCCCACCTAAAGGTAGGTAGGGATTTTTATTTCGCAAAAGTTATTCCGCTATTTAGAGCATCGCCTCGATTTTCTCCTCGAGGATGTTCTTAGGAGAAGCTCCCACAGACTTATCGACTACTTCACCGTCTTTGATGAAAATTATAGTGGGTATGTTGCGTATTCCATATTTTGCGCTAAGCTCAGAGTTGTGATCGACGTTTACTTTTCCGATGACAACTTTACCATCGTAATCGTTCGCCAACTCCTCCACAACAGGCCCCACAATTCTGCAAGGTCCACACCACTCAGCCCAAAAATCAACCATTACCGGCTTTCCACTTTTTAAAGCTACTTTCTCGAAGTTGCTGTCTGTAAATTCAACTGCCATGACAATATGTTTAAATGAATTAGTCATGTAAAGATATCAGTACTTTGCGAACTGAGCAACCTCAACGAATCTTTTCGCTAAAGATTTTTCCACTAATACTCGATATTTTTCGTGAACAAGTTTTTTTTTAACCTACCGAAGCATTAACCTTTCTTTAGATCAAACCTATATTTCGCTACCCCTGGAACACATAAAGCGTCCAATTCATTCAGGAAAGCCGGTGTAACATCAACCTTTGCTCCTCGAGAAGGCATCTCAATTTTATGATCTCCATCGAAAATATCTACAGTCAGTCCTACCTTTCCTATCGATCCTTTTATAGCCAGCTCCAATCCATCTACCCAATCTGCAGTGAGAGCGTTCAAGTTTAAGTTAATCCTCACCCGCTCTAAGCGCTTCTCCCGAGAAGTCGCAAGCATATCTAATCGGTTTATCTTAAATTCACTCCCAGGATCACCTACCATATCTCCCCAAGTTCGCTTGCGAACAGGTGATCCCGTCATCATCACCATCCAACCCTCGACAAGATAATCCTTCAGGTTAATATAATCCTCTCCGAACAGAGTGAAATCTTGAAAGCCGTGGTAATCCTCTAGAGAGAACTTGCCCCATGGCCTTCCGCTTTTACTAATACGATGTTCTACTTTTGAGACCAACCCGCCAAAATTCATCTTCCTCCCTCTAAGTTGATCCATATTGTCGAGAATTTCAAGACCTCCTTTTGTGGTGAGGTAATCCATCTCGAACTTGAACACATCTAAAGGATGACCACTTATGTATACTCCTACTACGTCACGTTCACGATTCAGTTGATCCATGTTCGCCCACGGCTCACATTCTGGTATCGATGGCTCGGGAATTTCCGCTTGGTCCTCCCCGCCGAACATGCTTACTTGGGCAGAATCTGCACTCGCCTGTAGCGCCTGACCATACTTTATGGCTAGCTCAATCAGGGTTCGATCTTTAGCATCTAAAGCGAAATACTGAGACCTATAGATCTCATTCCCTGCCAACGTTTTAAACTCATCGAATCCACCCCCCACAGCTAGAGCCTCGAACACTCTTTTGTTACAATCCTTGAGGTTTACTCTTTTTGCAAAATCGAAAATCGACGTATATCGATTGAGCTTTTCCACTCCAGTCTTAGAATCTAAATCTAACCTGTTTTTTATGATCGTGATCACGGCACCCTCTCCCACTCCACGTATTGCCCCCATTCCGAAACGTATAGCCCCAGCTTCGTTGACAGCGAACTTGAATCTAGACTCGTTTACATCCGGGCCTAAAACGTCAATGCCCATTCTACGCGCCTCATCCATAAACATCGTCGTTTTCTTGATGTCGTTCATGTTGTTTGAGAGGACGGCTGCCATAAACTCGGCGGGATAGTTCGCTTTGAGGAAAGCCGTTTGGTATGCGATCCAGGCATAACAGGTAGAGTGAGACTTATTGAACGCGTAGGAAGCGAACGCCTCCCAATCAGTCCAAATCTTCATTAATTTCTCTCTATTGTGTCCGTTTCCCTCCCCCTGATCGAGGAACTTAGGCTTCATCGTTTCGATCAGATCCTTTTTCTTCTTACCCATCGCTTTACGCAGTGTATCCGCTTCACCCTTCGTGAATCCCGCAAGCTTTTGAGAAAGCAACATGACCTGCTCCTGATAGACTGTAATCCCGTAGGTTTCCTTTAGGTATTCCTCTGTGACATCAATGTCGTAAACGATGGGTTCTAATCCGTGCTTCCTTTTAATAAACGATGGGATATACTCCATCGGGCCCGGTCTGTAAAGCGCATTCATCGCAATAAGATCACCAAACTCAGTGGGCTTAAGTTCCTTAAGGTTTTTCGCCATACCAGCTGACTCGTACTGAAAAATCGCAACCGTATGACCTTTTTGAAAGAGCTCGTACGTCTTCTTATCATCTAAAGGGAAAGATTCAGGATCTAACTCCACCCCACTTCTTGCCTTAACATTTGACACGGCGTCCTTAATGATGGTCAAAGTCCTCAGGCCTAAGAAATCCATCTTTAAAAGTCCTGCATCCTCAGCTACGTTGTTATCGAACTGTGTACAAACCATAGAGCTGTCTTTGGCCACAGCCACAGGAACATAATCAGTAATATCCGTTGGAGTTATGATGATTCCGCAGGCGTGAATCCCAGTGTTACGAAGAGATCCTTCAATTAAACGAGCGGTATTTAAGGTGTGCCCCTCTAGGCCTGGTTTTGCAGCGATCTTCTTGAGTTGATTCACCATCTCAAGACCTTGTGAACCATTGAGTTTATCCTTAATTTCCTTATCGTCAAGAGAGAATATCTTTGCGAGGGACAAATCCGGAATAAGCTTGGAAATTCGATCTGCATCTTGTAGCGGCAACTCTAAAACTCGGGCGGTATCTCTTAATGCAGACTTAGCGGCCATAGAACCGTATGTTATAATTTGGGCTACCTGATTAGAACCATATTTATTAATTACATATTCTATCACGCGCCCCCTTCCTTCATCGTCGAAATCGATATCGATATCAGGCATACTTACGCGATCTGGATTAAGAAATCTCTCAAAAAGCAGATCGTATTTTATGGGATCTATGTTCGTTATACCCGTGCAGTAAGATACCGCTGAACCCGCAGCAGAACCCCTTCCAGGTCCCACGCTAACTCCCATATCTCGGGCCGCCTGGATAAAGTCCGCACAAATCAAAAAATACCCAGGATATCCTGTCTTCTCGATAATCATAAGCTCGAAATCTATGCGCTCTCTATGATCCTCAGGCAGATCTTCTCCCCAATGCCTTTGAGCCCCTTCATATGCCAAATGTCTTAGATAAGCATTCTCTCCACGTTTCCCTCCATCTTTAAGATCCTCAGATGACACAAATTCCGCCGGGATATCGAACTCAGGCAGTAAAGTCTCTCTTGCTAAATCATATCTCTCAAACTGTTTAACCAACGTCTCCACATTTATAATCGCAGAAGGCAAGTCAGCAAATAACGCCTTCATTTTATCAGGCGACTTGTAATAAAATTCATTGTTGGGTAGACCAAAACGGTACTCTCTTCCCATTTTACCCAAATACACCTTTGGCTGCGAAACATTCTTTGCAGCACCTACACAAAGGAGTATGTCTTGGGCCTTGCTTTGATCAGGTCTGGTGTAGAAGGAGTTATTCGCAGCTACATACTTTACAGAGTGTTTATCACACATCTTCAAAAGGAAGTCATTAACCACCTCCTCTTCTTCTATTCCGTGTCTGTTCAACTCGGCATAGAAATCGTCTCCCATCAAGTTCTTCCAATATAAAAACGACTCTTCAGCCTGCTTCTCCCCAACATTTAAAACCAGCGATGGCACCTCACCGAAAATCCCACCTGTTAATACCACTAAATCGTCTTTATACTGCTCCACTAATTTCCTGTCTACCCTCTGAGTATAATAAAATCCATCTACATATGCCTTCGACGAAAGTTTCACAAGATTGTGATACCCTTTTTTATTCTTAGCGAGAAACACCGTTGGAAACCCATTGTCTCTATGCGTCCTATCTGACATATCCTCACAGACATTTAACTCCAATCCCACAATAGGCGTAAGCCCAGCTTTATTTGCTGCCCTCACAAGAAGGAAAGCTCCCATCATATTGCCTGAATCTGTGAGAGCTACTGCCGGCATTCCAGCAGTCACAGCCGTCTCCACTAACTCCTCAACTGAACTTACTGCCTGTAATATCGTAAACTGGGAATGCGCGTGAAGGTGTGTAAACTGAACGCCTTTGAGCTCCGCCAAAGAAGCTTTATTTGCCTTTGTAGAAGCAACCTTTATCGCTGGCTTTTCTGAAGTCTCCTTCTTCTCTTCCAACTTCGAAGCCTTCGCAAAATTGGCCTTCTCAAGCTTAGGCGCTTCGTACGCAATCTTAGAACGATCTTTAATCTCCGGTCTACCTATGACTCCAAGTTTACAAAGCTCGAAAAAACACTTTGCCGTAGCATCCACATCGTACGCCGCATCGTGCGCATCCGCAACCCCCTTTTTAAACAACTTCGTATGAAGTTCCATAAGGGTAGGCCATTTAAATCCACCTCCTCGACCTCCAGGAATAGCACAAAACTCTGTAGTCTCGTCTTTAGAACATATCGATGGTTTTTTCGTTAGTGGCTCGAACTCCTGACCTAACCTATGAAGCTCAGCGCCTAAAACACTTACATCAAACTCGATGTTGTGCCCCATCACATAAGTCGCTCTTAAAAGATCCTTATTAAATTCCTCTATGACTTCTGCCAATGGCATCCCCTCTGCCTGTGCTATCTCAGTGGTGATCCCGTGGACCTTCATGCTCTGGAATGGAATCGTAAAACCATCCGGCTTAACGATACTGTTCCCCCTTGAGAGCAGTGTACCATTCTCGTCATGTAGTTGCCAGGCCAACTGAACTATCCTCGGCCAATTTTCGGAATCCGTCAAGGGTGCATTCCAATTCTTAGGCAATCCTGTCGTCTCTGTATCGTAGATTAAAAACATCGCTCTAACGTACTTATAATCTAGCAAAATGACCAAAAATATGGCTTCATGTTTTAAACATATTATCCATATCTTTAAGAAATGAAAAAGTTGTTTGTCTTGACAATGATATTTTTCGCTGGTTTTCAGCTAGATGTATTTTCTCAACAATTATGCGACTTTCCAAATGTTGAGATTATTGCAGAACTTACTACCGGAATTTGGGCTGAAGAAATCTCATGGAGCATCTATAATGACAGTGACGAATTAATCGCAGGACCTTTTTCTGGTTTTGAAGACAACTCCACCTATTTCCAAGCTTTCTGCCTTGAACAAGGATGCTATTACGCCTTGTTAGTAGACTCTTACGGAGATGGTTGGCAAGGTGGGAGCATTACATTCAACTTGTTAGAGAGCATTTCAGGGACCGTAGTTGGGTCATCTGCGATCATAGATTTACCCAATGATTCCAGTTGCGGGATTGTAGAATGCGTGGCCGGAACAGGAGACCCCTATTATGCTACGATAAGTGCGGATTTGTATGGGGAAGAATTGTCATGGGAAATCGTGGATTCTGAAGGTACCCAAGTTGCTGGCCCATATGGGAACTTCGGTGAATACATCACTGGGGTAGAATCTTATGAGAGCTTTTGCCTGACCCCTGACTGCTATACAGTGCTTCTATATGACTCGTATGGTGATGGTTGGCAAGGAGCAGAACTTACGATAGAAGATTCATCTGGGGTTATCGTTGGTTCTGGTTTGGTCCCTTCTACCCCTGGAGATTTCTTCTCGTTTCCACTGCCTCTAATTGAGGGATGCCCAGTCGCTGGGTGTATGAACATCGAAGCGTTTAACTACAATTCATCCGCTAACGTTGACGATGGAAGCTGTATGCGAAGAAGCGATAATGTAACTCTTGTAAGCAACTGGACAGACTCATCTTTACCTAACAACGGATTTGGCGGGGCTTATAACGATGTTGAAGGATTAGAAGTAGGCGGTATTGAATATGCTGTTATAGCATCAACACTTGGCACACATATTATAGATATTTCTTCTGATGATGGAGAGGCTATAGAGGTAGCGTTTTTACCTGGAGCAGATGGAGGTTCGTTTGTAACACATCGAGATTACCACATAGATGGAACCTTGCTATTTGCTGTTTGTGATCAAGGGTCTAGCAGCCTTCAGATTTTTGACTTGAGTGATTTACCTGCGACCATTACAACGGTTTACGATTCTAACGAGTTTTGTATTACCGCCCACAATGTGTTTGTAGATAATGACAGCGATTTGCTTTACTTATGCAGCACCTCAAGTGTAGGAAACAATTCTTCAGTTAAAGTCCTCGATGTTTCTACGCCAAACTCACCCGTTGAATTTACGGACCTTACTCCATGGGTAAATTATTGTCACGACATTTATGTTGAGAACGATACGGCTTGGATCAACTCTGGTGGAGCGGGACTCTATGTTATGCATATAGACGAAACACCTTCGGTCATTGGAAACCTTGATGATTACCCTTATCAAGGCGGGAATCACAGTGGTTGGTGGATTCCTGAGGACAATGTTTATATACTTGCTGATGAAACTCACGGATCGCCACTTAAAGTCATCGATACTTCAGATTTGAGTGATCTCCAAGTTGTTTCTATATTAAGTTCAGAAGTGGATCCTTTATCTATACCGCACAACATGATGATGCGAGATGGATTGGTTTTTGTTTCTTACTATCACGATGGATTGCAAGTTTTCGATGTGAGCACGCCTGAGGATCCAAAAAGAATAGCTTGGTTTGATACATATATAGAAAACTCCCACGCAGGATTTGCAGGAGCTTGGGGCGTCCACTCTGCCCTACCCTCCGGACGGATTCTAATCTCAGATATAATAAATGGGTTATTCGTGTTGGAGATAGAAGCTGAAGAAATTGTGGTTTGTCCTTTGTCTCCTCTAGAGTGGAATGGTATAATTGTAGATTCTAATGGGTATTACTCATCCGAAGTGCCTAACGCAATATGGGGGACAGATATTGAATTGATTTTAGCTATGATGAATTCTGATGTTTGCTCAACATGTCCTGGGGACTATGATAACAATGGAAGCATAGGGGTTAGTGATTTGACTATTATACTCGCAAACATTGGATGCACACTAGAATGTGAAGTGGACTTAGATGGGAATAACAGCACAACGGTAGGAGATTTACTTGCGTGGTTAAGTTTATTTGGCAGTGATTGTTGAGAGGAACAATCGCGACAAATAAGAGTAAATAATAATTTTCATTTCACCGTTGCACAACTGTAAGTTTTAAACTACTTTTGCACTCCTATTTTTGATTAACAACTGGGTTTAGGACCCTTATAAAAAGTTCTTCCACTATGGCTACAAAACTACGCCTTCAAAGACACGGTAAGAAAGGAAAACCCTTCTACCACATGGTTGCTGCTGACGCTCGTGCTAAAAGAGACGGTCGCTTTATCGAGAAAATCGGTACTTACAACCCCAACACTAACCCTGCTACCATTGAGATCCAACATGATCGTGCATTATACTGGTTAGGAGTTGGCGCACAACCTACTGATACTGCTCGTGCTATTTTAAAGCAAACTGGAGCCATATACCACACTCATCTGCTTAAAGGAGTTGCTAAAGGCGCTCTTACAGAAGCTCAAGCAACGAAGAAGTTCGAAGCTTGGTTCAACGAAAAGCAAAGTAAAGTTGATGCACAATCTGCTGCAATAGTATCTAAGGATGCTCAGCAGGCTGCGGACGCATTAGCTGCTGAAAAGAAAATAAACGAAGCACGTAAAGTTTCAATAGCATCTGCTGCATCTGAAATGGCTGCTGCCGCTGCCGCAGCAACAATGGCTGCTGAAGCTGAGGCTAACGCTGAGGAAGTGCCTGCAACTGAAGAGGCTCCGGCTGCTGAAGAGGCTCCGGCTGCTGAAGAAGCTCCGGCTGCTGAAGAAGCTCCGGCTGCTGAAGAGGCTCCGGCTGCCGAAGAGGCTCCGGCTGCTGAAGAGGCTCCGGCTGCTGAAGAGGCTCCGGCTGCTGAAGAGGCTCCGGCTGCTGAAGA
>Ga0209630_10003609_pt1 | contig 14056 bp, 12 predicted proteins | sample COG_01_FD_184745 | JGI IMG/M metagenome (GOLD analysis project Ga0209630, IMG submission 184745) | Pelagic Microbial community sample from North Sea - COGITO 998_met_01 (SPAdes) (version 2) | ecosystem: Environmental > Aquatic > Marine > Neritic zone/Coastal water | place: Helgoland, sampling... | reverse complement strand
AGGCATCTCTACAGACAGAGATTGACGCATTGCAATCGGACCTTCAGTTCCACGAGGCACAGGTACAGGCACAGGCGCAGGCACAGGTACAGACAGAAGTAAAACCCGAAACACCCGACCGAATCAAACAACTGGACATCGTCCAATTGGAAGCGCGCCAACTGTTTGAAAAGAAGAACAAGGATTATGGGGATGCGTTTGCGACTTATGGTCCAGTGGGGGTGCTGGTTCGAATTGGTGATAAAATCCAGCGACTTCAAAGCATCCACAAGCGCGGCATTACCCTTGTCGAAGACGAAAAGATGCGCGATACGCTCATCGATCTTCACAATTATGCCGCCATGGCAATTATGTTAATTGACGAAAAATAATTTTAAACATTTCTATTAATAGGAGTTTTATATGCCGCCAAAAACTGTAAACGTCCAAGTTGATGAACAACATGATATCAAATCACTAACAGATGAGTTCAATACTACAGGAGCATTTACTGCTGGGTTAATACATACTTTTGGAACTTCAGAACAATTTGAGGCTATTAGACAGCAATTGATTGATAATGTTAATTTTATCGCATTAGAACAAGGTTCAAATGTAAGTGGTGTAGATGGTATTGGTGATATCAATGTCAAAGCCAATGGTAGATTACGCTTGAGTTGGCTTGGAGAAACTCAAACAATTGATGAATTAGACGAGATAGATGATATAGACGACATCGATGAATTAGATGACCTAGATTTAGATTTGTTATATGAGTTTGACGCTGATATTACCATAAACAAAGAACAATTCAAAAAACTTCTTCAAGCTAGTGGAATTCGTATAAGCGATGATCTTGTTGACAAAATATTTGCTTTTTTTGATAAAGATGAAAACGAAAGATTAGATTACAATGAGGTCTCACAATTCATCAAATATCTGGAACAAAGACGTTTATCAAAAACAAAATCTAGAAAACAAAAAGTAAAAAATGTTGTGAACATTGATTCGCGTTATCGAAAAGATTATTACAACAATACTTCAACATCATTTGATTACAATTTATCCGAACCACAATTAGACGTAACAAATATTAGTGTGGGTAATGTCGAAATACCGATGACACAATATACAGTGTCTTCTAAACTGAAGAACAACTCATTTTTGATTACAAGTAATGCGAATTCAATAAAGATAAGTAGCGATATATCTTCACATTGGAGATTGAGAATGCAAATAGGCGATATTTCTTCTGATTGGTCACATGGAACTGCATTTGAAGATTTTTCTTACATATCAACAGATTTAAACAATGCAAATAGCTTTGCAAATGGAGTACCACAACCCAATTCTCCATGGGATGGACCCGAAACGTCAACTACGAATAATTTTGGTAATAACATCGTGCCAATAGAAACAGTTACATTCGAAGTATCAAATGATTCACTTTCATTTTATGGAGTATCCGACTATACACAAACCGAAGATGATGTATCAGGAACAATGGTAGACTTTTACGCCGATCCATCAGACAATGAATCTGGTTTGGGAAATCCAGCAAAAACCCGTTGTTTATTTCCAAGAAGTCGCACGGTTCCATTGTTAGAACAGGATATTCACCGTTACATACAACCAGTGACTCCAGTCTTAGAAAATGGTTACTCAGGAGATGCTTATTACGGAGACTCATGGGGTGCGTATAGTGGTCATAACATTACTATTAATGGAATTGCATTAAAACCTAAAGACCCTTATCCAAAAGATTCAAATGGTGACATAACATGGGGTTGGTTTCCTCGTGGTCCAGGTGGCAATGACTTTATTGTATCAACAACTTCTTCAAGTAGAATTTCAAGTCATCCAAACCCTTATCGAACAACTCTTCCTGAGTATGGAACCGAACATCAACAACTCATTTTCCCTGACCCTTCTAATGTGCCTTTTGGACATGTACCTTATAGAAAATCTTGCACAAATAAAATACAATTATCGAACCACTTACGTACAACGACAAAAACAACCACATACCTAAAGGAATATACCTTTTTTAAGTTGACCCATCAACCATGGCAAGCAAATGGAGGAATTTGGAATGGACAAGATGGAAATACATATTCTGATACAATAGACGAAACTACAAACCCTTTTTATAACGACAAAAACGCTGGAAACGACGAAACTATAGCCTCAAGAAAGTGGTTGTTACACACGGAGATTAATTATAAAGGTCTTGTGAAAGATCAAACTACAAATATTAAACCAAATAAACCCATCAATGTGTGGTTTCCTCGTGGAAATCCGAATCGAACCGATATCAATTTTGAAAATGTAACATACTACGATGGTACGGCAGTTGAGCATCCTTATGATTGTAGTGGTATTCACGAAACAACCAGCAACACAACAAAAACAAAGGAAATACACATACGGAGTTACACTTTTATTCGCCTTAGCGATGGAAAAGAAATGTCTTCGGACGAGTTTGTGCCGGTTAAATTTGCGTGGCTCGTCAAAGTCCCTGATGGAAATTACGATGAATCGTGGTCAAATCTAAATAGAAACGAAAGAATCATAAATGATGCGATTGGTCTAGCAACACCTGGTGCAATTGATGTGAATGGAAATTTTGCAGCAATAAAGTCGCCTGAACATTATTTTTACTTGAATCATGATGATAAATTCTTCAAAAATCGTCAATTCACAAGTTCACATAATAGTTCATTGCGTGTTTCTGGTATTTCCATAAGTGATATAAGATACAATGTTGATAGAATAACCAAAAAATCTGTATTTGCTAGCGAAACGTCTTGCACCGATTCTTCGGGGAGTATTGTAAATTTCGATTCTATGATAACAACACCTTTTAAATTTTTGACACGAACAGGACAAAGCAGTTTACGAACAGTTGTCGATGAATTTGAGAGTAAAACATCCGCGGCCGATCCATGGGGTAAGCAATACACCGAAATGATACTCATGCAAAGTGTAGCAATACAACCTGTCTCAAAATTAACTTCATTACCAACAAAATTATTATCTTCAATCAAGTTTAACGTTGATGAATTTGGTAATCAAGACAATGAAACAAACATTCAACACAAACTTGGTTGGGTATTAGGATTTCGAGCAGCAGAATATTTACTGTAAATTAGACAAATTAAATAAAGTTGGTGTATCATTATAATATAACAAATGACAAGTATAAATGATGCAAATTTTCACAATGCGATTATTGACTGGAGTAATAATGGTGCGGTTACTTATGGTGATATTATAACATGGGATACAAGCGGAGTTACTGATATGAGTTTTGCATTCCATAATATGGGTGGCTTTAACGAGGACATTAGCGGTTGGAATATGGGAAATGTCTCGAACACGCAAAGCATGTTTCAAGGCGCATCAGTTTTCAACCAGCCAATTGGTGATTGGAATATGGTAAATGTGACTACAATGGAATCTATGTTTCAAGGCGCATCAGTTTTCAACCAGCCAATTGGTGATTGGAATATGGTAAATGTGACTACAATGGAATCTATGTTTCAAGGCGCATCAGTTTTCAACCAGCCAATTGGTGATTGGACTATGAATAGTGTAATAAATACACAAAGCATGTTTCAAGGCGCATCAGTTTTCAACCAGCCAATTGGTGATTGGACTATGAATAGTGTAATAAATACACAAAGCATGTTTCAAGATGCAACGGCATTCGACCAACCTCTAACTTGGAATATGGAAGACCTTGAAAATTCAAGCGCTATGTTTATGAATGCTTCGTCATTCAATCAAAAATTTGATTCATGGTATACTACATATGAACTTGTAAACACTAATCAAATGTTTCGGGGTGCATCTTCTTTCGACAGCAATATTAATAATTTGAATGTATTAAATGTGACTACAATGGAATCTATGTTTCAAGATGCAACGGCATTCGACCAATCATTGAATTTGTGGAAAATGGAAAAAGTCGAAAGCACGCAAAGCATGTTTCGAGGCGCATCAGTTTTCAACCAAAATATATCATCGTGGATATTGCGATCTTTGACAGATGCGGAAAGCATGTTTGAAAACGCCAGTAATTTCAGTCAAAATTTGTTCGAGTGGGGTAATTTACCTGGCGTAATTCTAACAAACTTTTCACTTAGATCTAATGCAATATTGGGTAGTGGACCTCCAGATTGGATTACCACAATCAATGATAATACTAGTGGCCTTGATGTAGACGATATTATAAAAGTAAGAGAATCCATAGCTGCCGTTTCCGAAGGAGTTACTTTCATGTCGGGTCCGCGTTACGGGTACATTTCCATCGATGACCACCAAACAAACAGCAAATCTGAATTCCAAGTCGTGTACAATGATTCGGTTCGTGATGACAACATCATTGCGCGTATCAATCTGGCACCGCAAAGCGTTCACACGCTATCACTGCGGGATGCTGGAATGGCAAGTTTGCTCAACAGAACACGCACATATCAAGGACCAGTGGATATTCAGAAACTTACTATCAAGTTGTATGACGAGTATGGGCGGACTATTGACCTCAACAATACGGACTGGTCGTTCACACTCGAATTTGAAAAGGAAGTGAACAGGTTGGTTGAAAATGATAAATCATAGCAATAGCATAGCATAGCATAGCATAGCATATCATAGCAATAGCATAGCATAGCATAGCATAGCATAGCATAACATAGCATAACATAGCATAGCATAGCATAGCATAGCATAGCATAGCATAGGATAGCATAGCATAACATAGCATAGCATAGCATAACATAGCATAGCAATAGCATAACCATATCTTTTTTAATATTATAAAAATCTACATTTATAATATAACTATTATGGTAAAGGGCGGGAAAAAATCGAGTCAAGGCAACCAATTTATGGGTTTATTCAAAATGTTTTTCTATGGAACTCTAGGAAGCGTAGCCGCGCTTACGGCAACTGCATTATTCTCTCTTGTGTTTTTCATTCCAGGATATTTCCTCATTAAAAAATACAACAAACCAGGTTCCAAACCATTAAAAGAATTACGGACGCAACAATACATAGGTATCATTTTGTGTGCGATTGGAATGTTACCTTGGGCAAAATACCTATTTGCCGGCTTTGGTTTACAAGCAGGCGCTGCCGTATTTGACAGCCTTTCCGAATAAGTGTAGACAAACATACCCACACACTATGTAATCTATCCACACACTATGTATTCTCCATTAAGCACGATTACTTCGTCGTCGCTTATACTCTCGTCCGTCTCACGTATCAGCTGCGGCGGCGGCGGCGGCAGCGGCAGTGGTCTTGCCACATCCTCTCCCCAATCAAGTTCTTCGTCGCTTTCGTCATACAAACATCCTCCCGGATCCATGTGAGCCAGTTGATTGGGCTGGTTCTCTAAGCAACCAATACACTCGCACACCTCTGCGCGAGCCTCTTCCACCACAAACGCATCCGCCTCCCTCTCCACCGGTTCTGCCTCTTGGATTTCACCATATGCCATCGTGAACATATGCTGACGCGCGCTATCTTGTTGCTCTTGTAACATCGTCAAGTAGCTCACTCTTTGCCTCTTCCCCTCTTCCATTTGTGCCACAAGCGCATCGTTCTGAGCCCGCATAATTTGCCTCATCAGATCCGCCTGGTCACTGTAGTAGCTCAACATGTTCTGAGGGTGGTTCATATTCATTGTTGGAGTTATTCGTCTTTTGTGCCATACTCTTCGGCAAAAGGCATTTCAATTTTAGACACTCACTCCTTTCTGAAACGACTATGTCATGAGACCACACCACACGCGCACACGCAGTAAGAAAAGTCCATTATGGGACTTTTCCTATTGAAGTTTATACACGTTATTTATTGGTGTTGACTTACCAGCGACTCGTAGAACTCCTTCACCTTTTTGTTAGTTTTAATTTTGCGGAGGTCTAGTTCGGTAAGGAAGAGACCTTCTGCCGACTTGACGCGCGAAAGCGCCACGTATGTTTGTCCGCACTCGAAGATGCTGCCGCCCGCGTTGATTTGGGCAAGATCGAGGGTGACCCCCTGCGCCTTGTGGATGGTAATCGCCCACGCGTGAATGAGCGGAATTTGCTTGACTCCGATACCCTTGATGACTTCGCTCTCCCACAAGTGCGGAACGACTTTGCGAATGGTGCCGCCACGGAACTGCACCAATGGCGCGCCGTTTTCGAACCCCACCACGACACCTTGACTCCCATTTACCAAGGGTTCCGGACCCTCCATGTCCACGTTTGCCACGCACATGACCTGCGCACCCTCTTTGAGCACCAGGTCGCTATCGGCCATAATATTTGCGGACAAGTATTTCAGTTCTCTCTCGCGCTGCTCATCCGAAACATTCTCGAACATCGCAGCGCCACGATTGTCAGTGCCGCGATTGTCAGTGCCGCGATTGTCTGCGCCGCGATTGTCAGCGCCGTTATTCACCGGTTCCCAGTGTGGCGCAAGTTTGAAGCAGTGCTCATTCGTCTCTAGTTTGGCAAGTTCGCGCTTGTTGATCACGTCGGCCTCGCGACGCCGAGGGAGCAAGATGGTGGGTTTGATGAGTTCGTCATCGCACGTGGTGCCGACGCGCTCCTCCAGCAATCGCACGCCTCTCCTAGAAATCATCCCGACGCGTATTTGGTTGAGAACCTTTGCATACTTTGGATCCGTCTGTCGAAACATCGTATTCAAGACGACCGTTTCATCGAAGGTGCTGTTCCACGTTTCACTTTCGAAACAAAAGGCGGACGTTTCGGGTTCGTCGTCGTTGCCGACCGGCGGAAGTTGATAGAAGTCGCCCGAGAAGACCACCTGAATACCTCCAAAGGGAACGTCGAGGCGCTTGCGCGTCTTGCGACCAATCCGGTCTAGGAGACGGAACAACTTCTCCGACATCATACTGACTTCATCCACAATCAGCACGTCGACATCGGTCCATGCGATACGCTTGTGCTTGTTCTTTGCGACGCGGTCTACCACCGTGTGAATGTCTCCGTTGCCTAACCCAATGCCCGACCACGAATGGAGCGTCTTGGCACCCGGGCACTGAAGGAGCACGGCAGCGCATCCGGTCAGCGCGCACACCTGGACTTTGCGTCCAATCTTGGTTGCCTCTGCAACAAGATGCCGTATTAGTTCACTTTTTCCAGTTCCACCAGGACCCGTGATAAATACATTCTTTTGCTCCTTGAACGCGTTTAGCGCCTGGTGCTGTTCATCCGATAATTCCATTTTTGTAGATGGTATGATCGTAATAACTTGAATCAATTTTTTTTTACCCGCCAACCCAGGTGCTAGGTGCTATTTTTTTTGAGGGTAACGCGTCCTGGATAGTGAAAGTTGTGTAATGGTTGGGATTTATTGTCTCGTTTGTAATTCTCATTCGTGTAGCTAACATCCGAAATAATGTCCACCCACGCTGGTCCGGCACCAAGTTCCCCCGTTCCAAACAGCGTTCCACACATATCGACGATAAACCCTGGATATCCGGTATTAATTGTGGACGGGTAAGGAATCATATTTGGCTTAAGAGCCCCGGGGTTGGTTGCGCCACCGGAAGCATCCAAATCTCCAGTATACGTTACGGGGTTATGTTTCCCGTAATCCACCACCATCTTGTTCCCGGACCAAATGTCATATTTCAGCGTATCCGCACCCGAAGAGTCGGCGGCATCACAATGATGCATCCCCTTTGTCAGGGTCAATAGTTCTTCGTGATTGCGTGCGGTGACCACTACTTCGCGTTCACCGACAGTTTCTTTCGCAATACCGAATCCACTCGCTGGACGCGTATCATTCTTATAAGTAGCATTCGCATTCGTATACACGGCTACTTGTCTCTTTTTCGCAATGTAATCGCTGGAGTTCACAATGGTCTTGTTCAAACTTCCGAAGGGTCGGTTCGACATATTGGGTTTACTATAATAGCAACACAAACAAATATGGAAAACATCGCATATAAAGTTATATATCTAAAATTAATGTAACTAACATGAACATCGTGTTTGAAGGCGGTGGATTCCCCGCGTTTTGGTATGGATTAGGATACGGTATGGAACTCCTCGAGCACGAACGACCCGCGTTCTTGGCAGGATATAGCGCGGGTGCGTTGGTCGCCACCTTGTTGACGTGCTCGAATGTTGACATTGACACCGTCGTCCAATTGTATGGAAGCATGCCACTGGGAACCCGTTTCGGTGGTATGGCGGACTTTGTTACCGCCGTGATGGAAAAGGCGCTGCCGCCCGATGCCCACGTCTACGCGAGCGGATATCTGGGCATCATCTTATGCGAGCCGGACAACAATTCGAAGTGCAAAATGGTGAGTCGCTGGGATTCGCGCGATGAACTTATCCGGTGCCTCGTGGCGTCTTGTTACATCCCGTGTTTTACCGGATGTACGCGTCTCTCCGATGAGACCTACCGCTGCCGCGATGCGGTCTTCAGTTCCGACCTGTCCACCTTTCTCGAGAATTTCAACGAGGTGGTTAGACGCTCCAACGCAGAACACCTTGGTATATCGCGACTTTGCGAGAATCTGGCGGTGGTCTCCCAAGACCATGTGTGGAGGTTACTGGAAACCGGTGCTAAAGAATGTCGAACCAACAAAGCGTTCAAAACACACGAAAGAAGGGGACTTTCGGACGAATGTGTTTAGGTGTGGACGAATTTCAGAAAAAATTGAAATGCTATATCTCTCCTGCTACTACACATACAACAACAACAAAACAAGATGAATATGATGAACAACGCAAACAACAACGCAAACAACAACGCGAATACTTTCAACAACGCGAATACTTTCAACAACCAGCTTTCCGTGTATATCCCGCGCATCACGCCGGAGTGGGCACAAGAAGCAATGATTGCGGAGGTCTTTCGCAGGAACGAACTGGGTCTCGTCGAACGGGTCGATCTCATCTACAAGCAGAGCGATGATGGGAACTTCTACTACCAAGCATTCGTTCATATGGAATGGAATGACACGCAATGCGTTCGCAATGTCCAAGAGCGGATTATGGACCCTTCGCGCCAAGCGCGCCTTGTGCACGATGACCCGAGCTACTGGCTTTTGCTGGAAAACAAGAACCCGATGACCGCCACCGAAGTGCGGATTGAGAAGTGCATTGTGGAACTGGATACCCGCAGTGCTAAGCAAGCGCAAGTGGCACTCAGCCAATTCAATCGAATCTTGGAATTGGAGACGCAGACAATGATGCTTCGCACGATGATGCTCGCGCAACAGACGAAGATGAACTATTGGTCTGATCCCGCACTGTATGGATGGACGGCACCACCACCCGGAACATCCAGCACCAGCACCGGCACTAGCACCGGCACCAGCACCGGTATTGCCCCGCTCTGGTGCCACCCGGTGAACGAACCGACGCAGACACCGACACCGTCCTGGTGCGATGATGATTGTGGTGTAGAATCAGCGAAGACGATGAACACCTATGCCGAAGACGCCGAGCGCTTCCAAGCAACCGAATGCTACGATGGTCCCGACGACTACAATGACGGGGACAACGTGTGCGACAACGTGTGCGACAACGTGTGCGACTACTACGATTATGACCCATACGATATGGATATTCTCGAGTAGAAAAACATTGTCAAGAGAGAAAAGGTCGGCAACAAATAAAAAAAACAATAAAAAACGAAAACAATAAAAAACGAAAACAATAAAAAACGAAAAACAATAAAAAACGAAAAACAATAAAAAACGAAAAACAATAAAAAACGAAAACAATAAAAAACAAAACAATAAAAAACGAAAAACAATAAAAAACAAAATTGAAATGAGCCAAGGCGGGCTTTTTTTCACGCATTTTTACCGAAATACGCAAGGTCACCCCGATTTGAATCTATTGAATGTGTAACATGGCAATCCGCACTATAAATCGCTTGGATTACCAGCAAAATCTCTCCACACAACCAGATAAGAAGTCGTTATACGGAGAGATATTCACCCCATTCACCATGATTAAGGAGATGTTTGATATGCTTCCGGCATCTTCCTTTACAGACCCGAACGCCAACTGGCTAGACCCAGGCGCTGGCACCGGGTTCTTCTCGATCTTTCTCTTTTGGAAGTTAGATATCGGTCTAGCCTCCGCAATACCAGAGAGAAATGCGCGTCACGACCACATCATCCAAAATATGCTTTATATGATTGAAATTCAAGAGGACAATGTAACGCACTTGCGTAAATTATTTGGTGCGGACGCGAATATTGTGTGCGAGGACTTTACGAACCATGCCGGGACACGAACATTCGACTACGTGATTGGTAATCCGCCATACAACTCAAACGGCACGAAGAAGGTGCCCACAAATGGAGGCAAAAGCAAGAAAAAAGACGGAACCACCATATGGGTCCCATTCATCAAGACGTCCATTTCTCTCTTGAAACCGGGCGGCAACCTCCTTGTCATCGTACCTTCCATTTGGATGAAGCCCGACAAGGCAAAAACCTACCACTACTTGACCTACTACCAGATAGAGATGCTGCGATGCCTGACCAACACGGAGACGAACCGCGTGTTCTCATCGGAGGCCCAAACACCCACGTGCTACTTTTGGCTCGTCAACCAACCGACCGGAGGCGGGGACATCAACAATCGGCGGATGCGCCTTTACGACCGAGACCGAAAGGCATACGTCCACTACCCACTCAAGCCACACGCACCCATACCCGTATTTGGTGCGGCCATTGTTGCTAAACTGATGCCCTTTGTCGAGGCGCTAGGACACCTCCGCGTCATCAAAACCAACCTACCCCGTCGAGGCATCACCCTAGTCAACGCCCCCGACAGCGCACACCCCTTTCCAAACATTCGAACCGCCGTATTAGAAGGGGTCTCCCCACGACTCGTCATCAACTACAGCAACCGACCGCTCAACCACCACGGAGAGTGTAAGTTGGTGCTGCCCCACAAAATGTATGGGTTCCCCTACATCGACGCGAACGGCAAGTTCGGCATCTCCAACCGCGACAACTACGTGATTGCGGGGCGTTCGCTAGAGGAGCTCGAGCTCTTGTGCGAGGTGTTTTCGACGAAAACCGCGCTCTACCTCTTCGAAGCCACACGATACCGTATGAAATACTTGGAGCGCTACGCGTTTGAACTCATTCCAGACCTCTTCCAGTTGGAGGATGAACTCGAGCGACCAATCACGGATGCGACTCTTGCGTCATTGTTCGGTTTTGATGCGGAAGACATCCACAGCATCAACACCTTGCATCGTAAAGACTACGATTTTACTTACAAAGAAACGTAGATGCGCCGTTGCTCAACAGGAAGACGCTGGTCACGATGACCATGTCGTAATAGACCGCATTGAACCCGGCTTTGCGAAACCACCTTGCAAAGAAGGACGAATTGGGAGGCTGACGCAAGAAGAGCGCCATGAATCCAGACGAGAGCAGCATGGTTGTTGCGGCCACAACAATTGCCTTTTGAATCTGCGTCTTTGCCCCTAGCGCGCGGGCACCATAACCGGCAATGCGAAGATAGGCGAAGATGAGGAAAAAATCTAAGAGGAAACTTTGCGCGGCATTGTCGTAGTAGTATTCGTTCACCAACTTGGATGCGCCGGTGATACGTTCGGGAATCTTGAACACGTACACCACGAGAAGGGTCGCCGCAAAGAAACCTGCCGTATAACTCTTGATATCATCGGTAATAACACTGCTGAGTGACATGTAATATAAACAACGATAATAAATCTCAGAAAACAAAACAAAACAAAACAAAACAAAACAAAACAATAAAATTGAATTATGTTGGTGTATATTTTTATCATACACCAATCTATGCATATTATAGCTACAACGCGTTTCAATAGCGAAACGTGGAAACAGAATAAGTCCTGGCGGAAAAAGAATAAGTGGACCGGATGCATATACGGAACACCCAAGCAAGTGAGCGACTCTCATAATGCCGACGTTCCTATCTTTGTTCTTGAAATGCGCAACGATAAGAACAAAATACGCGGCGTCGGTCTGGTAAGGAACGCACCCGTTTTGAAACAGTATCATCGCATTTACGAGGACCGAAACTATAACCGCTTCACATACAAGAGCGAATATCGTGTTTCGCGATTTAAAATGACCAAGGCGGAGAAGAAAATCATCAGACTGCTCGACATAGCGCTGTTCAAAGGTTCACGCCACTTGAAACGCGGACAAGGAATCATTGCGGTGCCCGACCGCATTGCCAACACCACTCATATCGATCTGCGAATGTTCTTCCGAACAATGTTCAAGACGAGGTTTGGTAATGTTGGCGAGGGAGATAGAAAATGAATGTTCTTGTAGTTATGCTGCTGCCTTTTTTCTGCCTTGCTTATTCATGCCTTGCTTATTTATGCCTTGTTTATTTATGCCTTGCTTATTTATGCCTTTGCTGCTGCCTTTGCTGCTGTCTTTGCTGGTGTCTTTGCTGCTGCCTTTGGTATGTTCTCCACGCCTTTGCGTGCGGAACGGATGCTGAACTTTTGCTGTTTCATTTCCCATCCTTCGACATCGATTTGGTCGACTTTGACGTGGTAGCTGATGCTGATATTGGCGAACTGCTCGTTGCTGTATTCGCACAAGGTCTTGAAGTTTTTTATTTGCTGATTCAGTTCGAGGGTGTATTCAATCCCCTGCTTCGTGTCGTTCGCGAGATTCGTGAACAGTTCGATGCCCACCACGCTGAGTAGCTCGTATATGTGGAGAAGTTCCACTTGCTGCTCCTTCTTATGTTCGATCGCGTATACCTGCGACGCAAGGTCCTCTTTCGATAGATCGCCTAATATGTAATTCACTCGCAGCATCTTGACTGTATTTTCGTGCTCGTCATCCGCAGCACGCTGCCGAGCAATCGGTAACGAATGGTGCGTAATGTGGGACACTAGTTGGTGAAGTGAAAGCAAGAGGTCGCGCTTGTTGCTCTGGACGGTATTCTTACGCACCCTTTTCACACCCTTCCATTTGTTTGCGCAGCACGGACCTTCGCAATGGGAGCACTCTGCCACGTCTTCGCGCGCACCAAACTCAATGGCGAGTATATCCGGACTATTCTCCACCACCTTTCCTGGTATCACGATTCGTGGCAACCTCTGGTATCTCCGTTGACGAGGGCGGTGATCCAATGACAATGTGTGGTAGACGTAAATGTAAACACCATCGCCCACCATTGCCTCCATCTTCGGGAAGATGTTGGTTTGTAGTTGCTCGAAATTACAGAGTCCTCCGCACAGGACATCGCCTGGAGCGCGCGGGATTATTCCGTTATTTTGGTTTCGCTTGTGCTGGTAGAAGTGCGGGTTGTGGACGCGCCCATTGTCGATGTTTCCAGTATTCCAACTGAACGCGGTGTGGCACTCGACACACCACATTTGGTCGCACCCGTCTATCTTGGAGATGCGCGTTCCGCACGCCGGGCACGGTTTGGTGTCCTTACGGATCATCTCGGCCGATTTTACATTGTCTTCATTGCACGTGTGCTCGGCGTCCTTGTCGGTTCCGATGACCTCGAGGCACTTCGGGCACGCGTGGGTCGAGCACAGTTCGCACTTGTATTGGGTGGAGAGGAACCCGCGACAATCTGCCCCCGGACACGGCATGATGAAGCGTTTCTTCTCCTTCTTCTCGGCATCGGCCGCGCCCACCTCCTCTGCTGCTCCCGGGCGCAACGCATTCCTCCTGTGGACTTCTGCCGCGCGCAAGTGACCTAGTCTCTTGGTGTCTTTTGCGCGTTTCTTGAGAGTCAGTGCCTGAATCTGCTTTTCCAGCACATCCATCTCCGTGAAATACTTGGCGCTTTTGGCTCGCTCGCTCTTTTCTTTATCCTTGTGCCCCTTGGAGATTTGCGCGGTTTCCATCGTGTCCGGAAGCTTGCTGACCTCGCGTTCCAGTAGCCGCTTCTTCTTGTGCTCGGCATACTCCTTTTCGACGAACGAGCGGTTTAGGTTCATGACAAGGAAATTCGTCGGCCACTCTTTCTTGCAAGACATGCAGTGTGCCTCGCCTGCCGAGTTCAGGATGTACTGGCGCATACATGTTTTGCACGCTCGG
>Ga0209630_10003604_pt1 | contig 14064 bp, 13 predicted proteins | sample COG_01_FD_184745 | JGI IMG/M metagenome (GOLD analysis project Ga0209630, IMG submission 184745) | Pelagic Microbial community sample from North Sea - COGITO 998_met_01 (SPAdes) (version 2) | ecosystem: Environmental > Aquatic > Marine > Neritic zone/Coastal water | place: Helgoland, sampling... | reverse complement strand
GTGGCGCTGGCGCAGGATCGGCATGCCCTCGAACTCGGGGTCGAGGTTCTCGATGTGGGCGCTCTCGGCGGCGAAGTCGTTGGCCATCATCAGCAGGCAGTAGATCGCCTCCTGGGCCCCCGCCGCGCCGAGGGAGTGGCCCGTTAGCGACTTGGTCGAGGAGATCATCGGCAGGTTGTCGCCGAAGACGTTGCGGACCGCCGCCATCTCCTTGGCGTCGCCGACCGGAGTCGAGGTGCCGTGCGGGTTCAGGTAGTCGATCTTCGGATTGCCGGCCATGTCGAGGGCGATCTTCATGCAGCGCTCGGCGCCCTCGCCCGACGGGGCGACCATGTCGTAGCCATCGGAGTTGGCGCCGTAGCCGACGATCTCGGCGTAGATCCTGGCGCCGCGCGCCTTGGCGCGTTCGTATTCCTCGACCACCACGATGCCGGCGCCGCCGGCGATGACGAAGCCGTCGCGGGCCGCGTCATAGGCGCGCGAGGCGACCGACGGGGTCTCGTTGTAGTCGGACGACATGGCGCCCATGGCGTCGAACATGTTGGACATCGACCAGTCGATGTCCTCGCAGCCGCCGGCGAAGACGACGTCCTGCTTGCCCAGCTGGATCTGCTCCATGGCCGCGCCGATGCAGTGGGCCGAGGTCGCGCAGGCCGAGGAGATCGAATAGTTGATCCCGCGCATCTGGAACCAGGTCGAGAGCACGGCCGAGGGGCCGGACGCCATGGCCTTGGGCACGGCGAAGGGGCCGACCCGCTTGGGCGACATCTTCTCGATGGTGGTCTGGGCCGCCTGCAGGATGATCTGGGTCGAGGGGCCGCCCTCGCCGACGATGACGCCGATGCGGTCGTCGCGGATTTCCTCGGGCGTCATGCCGGAATCGGCCAGGGCCTCCTCGAAGGCGATCTGGGCCCAGGCGGTGCCGTTGGCCAGGAAGCGGGCGGCGCGGCGATCCACGCGCGGGGCCCAGTCCTCGGCCGTCACGCCCAGCGACGGCGGCGCCCAGACCTGGGACCGGAAGCCGTATTTGATGTGGTCGGGGGCCGCCACGACGCCGGATTTGGCGTTGCGGAGCGATTCGGTGACCTCCGCGGCGCCGTCGCCGATGGAGGAGACGATGCCCAGCCCTGTAACGACGACACGCCGCATGCTGTATTTCCTCTTGTCTTTCACCCGCTCCGGATCGGAGTGGGCTCCGCGTTTGTCGCGGTTATGTCCGTCAGACGACCTTAGTCTTGAACTCAGCCCTTGGGGGCTTCGGTAGCGCCGAACAGGCCGACCCGCATGTCCGTGGCCGTATAGATGGGGACGCCATCGGCTTCGAGAACCCCGTCGGCGATGCCCATGACCAGTTTGCGGTTGATGACCCGCTTGAGCGTGATCTTGTAGACGACGCGCTTGACGTCCGGGGTCACCTGACCGGTGAACTTGACCTCGCCGACGCCTAGCGCGCGGCCGCGACCCGGGCCGCCGATCCAGCCGAGGTAGAAGCCGACCAGCTGCCACATGGCGTCCAGACCCAGGCAGCCCGGCATGACCGGGTCGCCGATGAAGTGGCACTGGAAGAACCAGAGGTCCGGATGGATGTCGAGTTCAGCCTCGACATAGCCCTTGCCGTGCTCGCCGCCGTTGTCGTTGATCGTGACGATCCGGTCGAACATCAGCATCGGCGGGGCCGGCAGCTGGGCGTTGCCGGGTCCGAACAGCTCGCCGCGGCCCGAGGCCAGCAGGGCGGCATGATCGAAAGACGACGGATATTGGCTCAAGGTGGAACTCCGAAGATGTGGCGCCGGGGTTACACGAGCCGGGAGGCGGGCTCAACCGTCCAATTATCCGCGAAGTTTATGGCCAGACTCTCAGGGGTGGGGACCCGCCGGGCGGCGCGCATCGCACAGAGGTTGTGTCGCGCCGCCGAAGACGGCGGCCTGCGGCACCCAGCCGTGCACCTTGCGGCCGCCGACATGGCACCAGCCGTCTTGGCACTCATCCAGAGACACGATGGCGTGCGGCGACAGCCGGGCGCGGACCGAGGCGGTGTCCGACCGGCCCGAGCGGATCGGGATTTCCTGGGCCGAGGCGTTGAAGACGTTCCGGCGCGATCGGACGACGCTGCGGTGGACCCAGACGATCGACCCGTCCGGGTCGCAGATTTTGCGCCACTCAAAGGTCTCGGCGATCACCTGAACCGGCAGACCGGCGGCGTGGTATTCCCACAGGATATGGTAGTCGAGGCCGGGACCCGAGCGGGCGCGGACCTCGGACGCCTTGAGGGTCAGCCAGCGCGGCACGGGCTGGCGGGTCGGGGTCGGACGGCCGTCGGGCATGGTCGCGGTCGGCTCGGACGCCGCGCCCAGCGACCCGCCGAGACCCAGCGACAGGGCGATGGCGCACGCGACCGGAACCGCCCGGCGCAGGAAGGGGCTTTGGAACCCGGACTGAGCTTTGCTAGACACTCTTGTCGACCCGTCGCGTCCGGCGCCGTCCGCTAGGGATCGGCGCATGGTGAAACCTCAAGGCTCTCATGTCGTCCTCCAAGCTTAAGGTCGTATTAACCAGACGCCTGCCGGACGCGGTCGAGACGCGGATGCGCGAGCTTTTCGACGCCGAGCTGAATCTGAAGGACCGTCCGATGGACCGGGCGGCGCTGGAGGCCGCAGTGCAACGCGCCGACGTCCTGGTCCCCACCATCACCGATGAGATCGACGCGGCCCTGATCAACGGCGCCGGTGAGCAGCTGAAGATGATCGCCAATTTCGGCGCGGGCGTGGATCATATCGACATCGACGCGGCCGTGGCGCGCGGGATCATCGTCACCAACACGCCCGGCGTCCTGACCGAGGACACCGCCGACCTGGCCATGAGCCTGATCCTGGCCGTCAGCCGCCGCATCGTCGAAGGTGCGCAGGTGGTGGCGGAAGGCAGGTTCGAGGGCTGGACCCCGACCTGGATGTGCGGCCGCAAGCTCTGGGGCAAGCGTCTCGGCATTGTCGGCATGGGCCGGATCGGTCAGGCGCTGGCCCGCCGCGCAAAGGCCTTCGGGATGCAGGTCCACTACCATAACCGAAAGGCTGTCAGTCCCCGCATCGAGGAGGAGCTGGGCGCGACCTGGTGGGACGATCTGGACGAGATGATCGCCCGCATGGACGTCATATCGCTGAACTGCCCGGCGACGAAGGACACCCACCACCTGCTCTCGGCCGAGCGGCTGGCGCGCTTGCAGCCCCACGCCATCCTGATCAACACCGCCCGGGGCGAGCTGATCGACGAGGCGGCCCTCGCCGACGCCGTGGCCCGGCGCAGCCTCTACGGCGTGGGTCTGGACGTGTTCGAAAACGAGCCGGCCATCCACCCCGGCCTGATCGGCAATCCTCACGTCGTCCTGTTGCCCCACCTCGGCTCGGCGACGCTGGAAGCGCGTCAGGACATGGGCGACCGGGTCATCCTGAACGTCATGACCTACCAGAACGGCCACCGCCCGCCGGACCGGGTCATCCCGGCCATGCTCTGAAGATGGCGGTCGAGGTCTTTCGCGCCGACTATGCCGATCCGGTCCATGCGTCGGCGGTCGTCGATCTGCTGGACGCCTATGCCCGCGACCCGATGGGCGGTAATCATCCATTGAGCCTGGCCGTGCGCGAGGGGTTGATCCCGGCGCTGGCGGCGCGTCCGGACGCGCTTTCGGTTCTGGCCTTCGTCGATGGCGTTCCCGCCGGGCTGGTCAATGTCTTCGAGGGCTTCTCAACCTTCAAATGCGCGCCCCTGTTCAACATCCATGACGTCGCTGTCCTGCCGGAATACCGGGGTCTCGGCCTCGCCCGGCGGATGCTCGCGCTCGTGGAAGTCCTCGCGGTCGAGCGCGGCTGCTGCAAGCTGACTCTGGAGGTGCTGGAGGGCAATTCCCCGGCCAGGGCGCTTTACCGCTCGCTCGGTTTCGCCGGCTATGCGCTCGATCCGGAAACCGGTCAGGCGCAGTTCTGGGAAAGGCCGCTTCCCACCTGAGGTTACGCGCTTGACGCGATCCTGTCCGCACGGCGAAGGTGTGCGGGTAACGGGGGACTGGCGTATGATCGAGATGAATAACGGCGTGCCGCGCCTGACGCGGCGCGCTGTGCTGACGGCCGGTGCGGCGGTCGCGGGGCTGGCGGCTGTGGCGGGGCCGGTGATGGCGCGAACCGCGCCGAACGCCCACACCCTTGCGGATTTCTTCGAACGGTCGGGGGTGCGTCATGTCTGCCTTTCGCCTTCGGGCGACAAGGTCGCCATCCTGCGTGAGCTGAACGAGGCCGGATCGCGCCGCGCCGTGGTGGACATCATCGACGCCGCCAATCCGTCCGCCCCGCCGACGCGCCGCCCCATCGGCGACATCGACTGCGAGGCCATGGTATGGGCCAAGCCCGACAGCCTGCTGGTCTGGGTTGCGTTGAAGGTCACGATCAAGCCGAACAACAGTTCGGCCCAGTCCCTGATCGCCACGGGCGGAGGCGAGATCACCTCGCGGCGCGTGATTTCGATCAATCCCTCGACCGGCGCCGCCGTGGTGCTGTTCGAGAACCAGCGCCAGCGCCTGCGGGCGACGCGCAATCTGGGCGGGCTCATCGATTTCCTGCACGACGATCCCGACCATGTTCTGATGATCGCGCCGACGGCGATCGGCGTTCTGGCCCTGCACAAGGTCAATGTGCTCACCGGCGCCGCCGAACAGATCGAGCGGGGATCCAACAACACCTACTGGTGGGCCACGGCGGGCGGGGTCCCGGTCCTGCGCTACGACATCAATTCGATCGGCAGTGTGATCAGCATCTATGTTCGCACGCCGGGGGACAGGAACTGGAAGTTCGCGCGGCGGGTGCGGGTCGAGGAGGCCCCGGACTTTGCCTATATCGGCGAAGCCGGCCGGGCCGGCGCCGTTCTGGTGGCCTCACGCGAGGACGGCGAGGATGTCATGTCGATCCGCGAACTCGATCTGGCCACGCTCAGCGTGGGGCCGCCGATCGCGTCGCGGCCGGGCGCGGATGTTACCGGCGGGGTGCTGGACCGCCGCGAACACTATCTGGGCGCCGCCTATTTCAGGGACCGTCTGGAGTATGATTTCGCGACGCCGGAGCTGGCGCCGCACCACCGGGCCATGAACCGGTTCTTCGCCGACGAATGCAATGTGGCGTTTGCGGATATCGATGCCGCCAAGAACCGCATCCTGACCTATGTCACCGGCCCCCGGGAGCCGGGCGCCTGGTACCTCTATGACCGGGCGGCGCGCAGCTTCGTCAATCTGGCGCCGCGCACCACTCTGGTCGCAGAACGGCTCGGCAAGGCCGAGGCTGTTTCAGTGCGGACCCGCGACGGCGCCGAAATCCGCGCATATCTGACGGCTCCTCCGGGCGGGACCCCGGGGCCGCTGGTGGTCCTGCCGCACGGCGGGCCGGAACTTCGCGACGTGCTGGACTGGGATCGTCAGGTCCAGATTCTGGCCAGCCAAGGCTGGTGGGTGCTGCAGCCGAATTTCCGTGGCTCAGGGGGCTACGGTCTGGGCTTCGCCGGGCAGGGCTGGAAGCGCTGGGGCGACCGGATGCAGGAGGATATCGAGGACGCCGTCGATCAGGTCGTCGCCGCCAAGGGGCTGGACCGCAACCGGATCGCCATCATGGGTTCCAGCTACGGCGGCTATGCAGCCCTGATGGGGGCCGTGCGTCGGCCGGATCTCTACAAGGCGGCCATTTCGATCTGCGGCGTCGGGGATCTTCCGGACATACTGGCCTGGGAACGCCGCAACGACGACACCCCCAATGACGAGGTCTACGGATTCTGGGTCAAGCGGATCGGGGATCCGACCGTGGATCGGGCCGCCATCGAGGCGGGATCGCCCCGCCGCCGCGTCTCGGAGATCAGATGCCCGGTGATCCTCGTGCACGGGGCGAATGACCCCGTCGTTCCGGTCTATCAATCCCGCCAGATGAACGCGGCCCTACGCGGCGCGGGCAAGACGGTCGACTATGTCGAGGTCCCGGATGCCGGGCACGGCGATTGGGAGGATGACGTCGAGCAGGGTCTGATGGGGCGCTACATCGCCCTGCTGAACCGCGTTTTCGCCTGACGGATTAGCGGGGGGCGGAGCACACCGGACAGTGGGGGTCTGCGGCGATCCTCACCGTCCGGGCCGTGGCGTTCAGCCCGTCATAGAGCATCAGCCGGCCGGTCAGGGGCTCGCCCGCGCCGGTGATCCGCTTGATCGCCTCCAGCGCCGCCATGGCGCCGATCACGCCCGCGAGGGCGCCGACGACGCCGACGCGTGCGCAGGTCTCGGCGTCCGGGGGCGTCTCGGGGACCAGACATTGATAGCAGGGGCGGCCTTCGAACACCGCGACCTGACCGTCCCAGCGGCCGAGCGCGCCGGACACCAGCGAAACGCCCGCGGCGACGCAGGCCGCATTGACCGCGAACCGGGTCGGGAAATCGTCGGTGCCGTCCAGAACCAGGTCATAGTCGGCGATCAGGCGCGCGGCGGTGTCGGCGGTCAGCATTTCGGCGTGGGTCCGGACCGCGATGTTCGGATTGATCCCGCTCAGCCGCTCGGCGGCGGCCTCGACCTTGGGGCGGCCGATGTCGGCGGTGGCGAACTGAATCTGGCGCTGCAGGTTGGAGAGCGACACGGTGTCGGCGTCGACGATGCCGAGGGTCCCGACTCCCGCCGCCGCCAGATAGAGGGCCGCCGGTCCGCCGACGCCCCCGGCGCCGACGATCAGGATGCGGGCGCGCGCCAGTTTCTGCTGCCCGGGCCCCCCGACCTCGGAGAGGATCAGGTGGCGGGCATACCGCTCGACTTCATCTTCGGAAAACTGGGCCACGGCCGACATCTAGGCGTCGCCCAGCCTGTTGTCAGGCCCGGAATCTCAGGCCGATCAGGCCGCGAGATCGAGGGTTTCGGCGGCGGTGGTGAACAGGGCCTCGACCTGGGGCAGGGACAGGCGGTCCAGGGGGCGGTCGCCGATCATGGCCTCGACCTTGCCGGCCACCCGGACCGGGGCCATCGGATGGGCGCCCACAGGTTCGCCCATCACGGTCTCATCGATGAGCATGCGGATGTTCTCGTGGCGTGGATCGGCGCGCAGGCGGGTGAAAAGCCGGTCCAGATCGGCGCGGCGGCCTTCAACCAATTGCAGGAACTGGCCGCGATGGAAGATCAGCAGGCCGCGCAGTTCATCGCGGCGGTTGTTGATGTCCGAGGCGCCCAGGATCTGGGCGATCGACAGGATGGACTGACCGGCCGAACCGACGGCGTCGCTGACATAGATCGCGCGCTGCAACACGGCGAGGCCTTTCGTCTGGGGTGCGGGGGAGGCCGCGCGGGGGAACACGGCGAGGACGCTTGGGGACGCTATCGGGGGACGCTACGGCACTACAAGCTTGGCTGATAACGATAACATGGGTCGAAATTATGACTTAACGTCGATAATGTTGGAATCTTATACCCAAGCTTGATGGCGGGCCCTAGCCACGCCATCTGATGTCCATGAACGATTTCAAGGCTTCTCCCTCCGAAACCGGTCCCGGCTGGCACGGCACCACCATCCTCGCGGTCCGCAAGAACGGCAAAACCGTCATCGCAGGCGACGGCCAGGTCTCCATGGGACCGACCATCGTCAAGGGCGCGGCGCGCAAGGTTCGGGTTCTGGCCGGCGGCAAGGTGCTGGCGGGCTTCGCCGGGGCCACGGCCGACGCCTTCACCCTGATCGAGCGGCTGGAGGCCAAGCTGGAGCAGTATCCGGACCAGCTGGCCCGGGCCTGCGTGGACCTGGCCAAGGACTGGCGCACCGACCGCTATCTGCGCCGTCTGGAGGCCATGCTGCTGGTGGCGGACGCCAATTCCATCTTCACCGTCACCGGTGTCGGCGATGTGCTGGAGCCGGAGCATGGGGCGGCGGCGGTCGGCTCGGGCGGCAACTACGCCCTGTCGGCGGCCCTGGCCCTTCTGGAGAACTCCGACCTCGACGCCGAGGCCATCGCGCGCAAATCCATGGCCATCGCGGCCAGCATCTGCGTCTACACCAACGGCAATCTTACCGTGGAGACCCTGGGGTCGTGAGGCGTGACTCGTGAATCGTGAGCACTCACGATTCACGTTCAGGCTCAGGCCCCGCCGAAGTCGAGGTCTTTCCGCGCCGCGATGATGGTCACGATGAACCCGGCCAGCACGTCCAGCATGACCATGGTCAGGATCAGGAAGAAGGTCGAGGTCGCGAAGCCGCGGATCAGCAGGAACTCGACCAGGCAGACCACGAAGACGATCAGCGACAAGGCGTGATTGACGATGGCGACCTTCTGGCTGGAGGTCGACTTGAGCAGTTCGAAGAACAGCAGGATCAGCGACAGGAACAGGATCAGGTCGCCCACACCGACGTTCCAGTTGGCGCCCGAGGTCATAGGCACCGAAAACAGCGGATCGCGCAGGATGGCGTCGGCCTCGGCCATGCCGCCCCCGCCCGTGGCGCTGAACAGGATGACGATGTTGTAGAGCACCACCGGGATCAGCAGCAGGGGCAGGGCGATCAGCATGACAGCGGTCCTCGCGAGCGAAGGCCGCTCTAACGGCCGCGCTTCTTAACGATACATATCCCGGAACGCTCCATACCGCCACGCCTGCTCGCCCAGCGGGCGAGCAGGCTTTCTTTTTGGCCTATCGCGCTTTGCGCTACTTGAGGCCGGGCTCGCCCTCCGCGCTCAAGCAGCGAGCCGCCGCGCGGCGAGCGATAGCGCCCAAAAAAGAAGCTCAGAACTCGCTGACCGGCCCCGGCTGCCTTGAGCGGGTCTTCAGCCACATCACGCCCAGCAGGTCCGAGAAGGAGGCCACCAGCCGGCCCCAGTTGGTGTACTTCGACCGGCCCGTCTCGCGGTGGCGGTGGTCGACGTCGAGGTAGCGGTTCTCGAACCCCTCGCGGATCATCAGGGCCGGCAGATACCGGTGGATGTGATCGAAGTAGGGCAGGCGCAGGAAGAGGTCGCGCCGGAAGGCCTTGAGCCCGCAGCCGGTGTCGTCGGCGTCGTCATTGAGCAACTTCTTGCGGATGCGGTTGGCCCACAGCGAGGCCTGACGCTTGGCGCCCGAATCCTGACGCCGGGCGCGGACGCCGCCGACCAGTCCGACATTGGCGGGCGCCGCCATCAGGGCGTCGGCCAGACGCGGAGCGTCGTGGGGCGGGTTCTGGCCGTCGCCGTCCAGGGTCACCACGATCGGCGCGCGGGCCGCCAGCACCCCGGTGCGCACCGCCCGGCTCTGGCCGGCGTTGGTCGCATGGGCCAGCACCCGCAGGGTCGGCATTTCGGGCATCAGGGCGCGCAGCTCGGCCAGGGTCGTGTCGCGGCTGGCGTCGTCGACGAAGATCATCTCGTAGGACCGGCCCTGGAAGGCGGCGGCGATGTCTTTCGCCAGCTGTCCGGCGGCGCCGGCCTCGTCATGCACGGGGATGACGACGGAAACGTCGGGGATTTGGTCTGCGCTCATCGCCGCTGTTTAGCCGAGCCTGAGCCCGGGCGCGAGTGCAGCGACATTCTGGTGGTTTTTGTCCGCGCGGCCCTGTGCCATGGTGCCCAAAACAAGAAAACGCGAAGCCATTTTCCGGGGAAGGAAACCACCATGAAAGCGAATCGCCGCCACTTCATCACGACCGCCGGGCTCGGCGCTTTTTGCGCGACAATGACACCGGTTACCTTGGCCGCCGCGCCGGCCGTCGCACAGGCCTCCGAGGGCCAGAACGGAACCGGGCTCCTGACCCCGCCGCCGGCGCTTCCAGCCCATTCCGATTGGGCCGACAACGGGGTGCGGCTGAACCCGCGCGACTTCGGGGCCAAGGGGGACGGCGCGACCAGGGACACGGTCGCCGTCCAGACCGTGCTGGACCGTTGCGCCGTGCTCGGCGGAGGCGAGGTGGTGGTCCCGGCCGGGACCTATGTCGTCGGGACGATCCGCATCGGCTCCAATACGACACTGAGGCTTGAAGAGGGGGCGACCCTGCTGGGCTCGCCCGACGTGGCCGACTATCCGATCACCCAGGTCCGCTGGGAGGGCCGCTGGATCCCCGGCTATATCGGCCTGGTCTGGGCCCAGGACGCCCGGAACATCACCATCGCGGGCAAGGGGAAGATCCTCGGCAATACCGCCATCCCGGGCCGCGTCGACCGCGCCTCGGGCCTTCGCCATCCGGCCCTGATCGAGCTGGTCAACTGCCACAATATCCTGATCACCGAGGTCTATACCGAGCAGAATGACATGTGGTCGATCCACCCGGTCTATTGCGAGGACCTGACCTTCAGGGGGGTGACGGTGAAGGGCGGCGCAGACGGCGTCGACGTCGATTCCTGCCGCCGCGTCCTGTTCGACCACTGCGACTTCGACACCACCGACGACTGTATCTCCCTGAAATCCGGGCGCGGCATGGAGGGCAACGTCATCGCCCGGCCGACCGAGGATGTGACCATTCTCGACTGCAGTTTCCGCGACAAGCACTGGGCCTGTATCGGCATCGGCTCGGAGACGTCGGGCGGGGTGCGTCGCGTCCTGGTCGAGCGCTGCCAGTGTCTGGCCGCCCGCACCTTCGCCATCTACATCAAGACCCGCCCGGGCCGCGGCGCCTTCATCGAGGATATCGTCATGCGCGACCTCGACGTCTCGGGCGCGGGCTACGGCTTCCTGCGCCTCAACATCCTCGACAGCGGCAAGCAGGATCAGTTCCCGGTCGGCGGTCCCGACGGCATCCCGACGGTGCGCAACTTCGCCTTCGAGCGGATCAAGGTGACCGAAGTCCCGGTGCTGGTCGAGGCGGTGCTGATCCATCCGGACAAGCCGCTGGACGGCTTCGTGCTCAAGGATATCACCGGCACCAGCGGCCGCGGCATGACCCTGGCCAATATGAAGAACGTCGCCATCGAGAACGTGCGGGTCAACGTCTTCTCCGGCCCCCTTCTGGCCATGGACAACGTCACCGGTCGCGGACTGGAGAACGCCCAGCCCCTGATCCCGACCGCGCGGCCCGCAGCGGTCGAGGGTGTGGCGGGATACAAGCTCGGCATGACCTCGGGCGCGCCGAACTGATCAGGCTTTCGGCCGTCGGGTGAACTTTCCGGTATCGGGGGGGCCTGACGCCGACGGCCGAACCCGTGCTAGGAGGGCGGAATGACGCGCCCTGACCTGGATCGCCATATCGCCGGCTGGCGCGGACCCGTGCTGGCGGCCCTGCTGGCCCTGATCGCGGGCCTGCCCGGCCTGTTGCTGCTTCCGCCGCTGGACCGCGACGAGAGCCGCTACGCCCAGGCCACCTCCCAGATGCTGGAGAGCGGCGACTATGTCGACATCCGCTTCCAGGACGAACCACGTTGGAAGAAGCCGGTCGGCATCTACTGGATGCAGGCGGCGGCCGTCGGCCTGACCTCCAAGGTCGAGAACCGCGACATCGCCGCCTATCGCCTGCCGTCACTGCTGGCCTCTATGATCGCTGCATTCGCCATCGCCTGGGCGGGCGCGGCCCTGCTCGGCCAGAGGGCGGGCTTCCTCGCGGGCGCCATCCTCGGGACCTCCCTGTTGCTGTCGACCGAGGCGGGGATCGCCAAGACCGACGCCATGCTGTGCGCCTGCGTCACCGTGGCCATGGCCGGGCTGGCGCGAATCTATCTGGCGACACGGGCGGGCGAAGACCCACGACGACCGCATAAATTCCTGTTCTGGCTGGGGCTCGGCCTGTCGATTCTGATCAAGGGGCCCATCGGCCTGATCGTGGTGGCCCCCGCCATGATCGCCCTGTCGGTCTGGGACCGCGACGTCAAATGGATGAAGCGGCTGGGCTGGGGCTGGGGTCTGCCGCTGGTGGCCCTGCTGGTCGGGCCCTGGGCCATCGCCATCACCATCGCCACTGACGGCGGCTTCTGGCGTGAGGCCGTAGGCCACGACCTCGGCGGCAAGATCACCGGCGCGGCGGAAAGCCACGGCGGCTTCCCCGGCATGTATCTGGTCCTGTCGCCGCTGCTGCTGTTCCCGGCGACCCTGCTCTGGCCCGCCGCCCTGTCGACCGGCTGGCATCGCCGGGCCGAGCCGGCGGTGCGCTTCATGGTCTGCTGGCTGGTTCCGGCCTGGCTGATCTTTGAGGCCGCCCCGACGAAGCTGTGGCACTACACCCTGCCGACCTTCGGGGCGATCGCCCTGCTGATGGCCGCGGCCCTGACCCGGCCGATTGGAACGGTCAGCCGCCGGATCGGCGCGGGCCTGGCGGTGTTCGCGGCGATGCTGATCTGCGCCGTCACCGTCTATGGCCTGACGGTCTGGGGCACCTCGACGGCCCAGACCTGGGCGGCCATCACCATCCTGTGCGCGGCGGTGGCGGGCATCGGCGGGGCCTTCATCCTTCTGAAGCGGGCGGCGATCTCGGCCCTGCTGGTCTCGATCGCCTTCGGGGTCACGGCCCACGCGGCTCTGGCCGGAACCCTGCGACAGTTACGGCCCCTGTCGGTCGCCCCCCTGCTGGTGGAAACCATGGAGAAGGCCGGTATCGCTCCGGATCAGGGGCTGATCCCCGGGCCGGTGGCCATCACCACCTTCCATGAGCCCAGCTTCGTCTTCCTGACCGGCCGGGACACCGAACTGACCGATGCGGCGGGCGCCGCCAAGGCCCTGGCCGAGGGCCGTCCGGCCATCGTCGAGGCCCACGACGCCGAGGCCTTCCGTCAGGCCCTGGCCCAGACCGGCGCCTCAGGTCGGGCCGTCGGGACGGTGCGAGGTCACAACTATTCCAGTGGCGACGACGTCGTCCTGACCGTCTATGCGCCGACGGGCGCGCCTGCGGCGCCGAGCGCTCCCGCCGAAGGCGATGCCCGGTGAGCCGGCCCATCCAGATCGTCGAGGTCGGTCCCCGCGACGGGCTGCAGAACGAAAAGGCTGTTCTTGAGCCCACCGTCCGCGCCGAACTGGTGCGCCGGCTTGAGGCGGCCGGGGCGAAACGGATCGAGGCGGTCAGCTTCGTCCATCCCAAATACGTGCCCCAGATGGCCGGCGCCGAAGAGGTGATGGCCGCACTCCCGAAAGAGGCGGGCCGCAGTCGCATCGGCCTCGTCCTCAACGGCAAGGGCTATGACCGGGCGCTGGGCACGGCGGTGGACGAGGTCAATGTGGCCATGAGCGTCACCGACGGCTTCGGCCTCAAGAACCAGGGCCTGTCCGTGGTCCAGCAGGTCGAGATGCTGGCCGGCATCATCGCCGGACGCGCCAATGCCGAGGGCGAGCCGGGGGCCACGCCGTCCCTGTCCGCGACGCTCTCCTGCGTCTGGGGTTGCCCCTTCGACGGCGAGGTCTCTACGGATCAGGTTCAGGATCTGGTCGGCAAGATTGCCGAACTCGGCGTCGACGAAATCGCCCTGGCCGACACCATCGGCGTCGGCGATCCCTGGAGTGTGACCCGGAAGGTTGAGGCGGCCCGGCGCGCGGCGCCGGACGCCACCCTGCGCCTGCATTTCCACGACACGCGCAACACCGGTCTGGCGAATGCTTACGCAGGGGTCGAGGCGGGTGTCGACATCCTCGACGCCTCGGTCGGCGGCATCGGCGGCTGTCCGTTCGCCCCGGGCGCCACGGGCAATATCGCGACCGAGGACCTCGTCTATATGCTGGAACGGGCCGGCTATTCGACCGGCTACGACCTCGACGGCCTGATCGAGACGGCCAAATGGATCGGCGAGAAGATCGGCCGTCCGGCGCCCAGCGCCCTCAGCCGCGCGGGCGGCTGGCCGAAGGGCTGATTACAGCTCCACGCCCCGGAACGGATTGCCCTGATGCACCTCGAGGCCTTCGGGCAGGGGGACCCAGGCGGGGCGGCGGGCGTTGAAGATGGCCACCGTCGGCTTGAAGCTGGACGGGTCGTCCAGCGATCCGGCATAGACGGTGTAGCTGTCGCTGACCCCGACCTCTCCGCCGAAGACCAGACCTCCGCACGTCGGGCACATGTTGCGCGTCGCCGGGCCGCCGTGGGCGCCGGTCGAGGTATGGGACTGAACCGGTCCGATCAGCCGCACCCCCGCCGCCGCCAGCCC
>Ga0209630_10003601_pt1 | contig 14070 bp, 16 predicted proteins | sample COG_01_FD_184745 | JGI IMG/M metagenome (GOLD analysis project Ga0209630, IMG submission 184745) | Pelagic Microbial community sample from North Sea - COGITO 998_met_01 (SPAdes) (version 2) | ecosystem: Environmental > Aquatic > Marine > Neritic zone/Coastal water | place: Helgoland, sampling... | reverse complement strand
CACGAGCTGAGCTCGGACTCTGCGCCAGCGACGAGTGACTCCGCACCGGACGCGCTGTCGCCAACCGATGCCTTGCCACCCACGGTTTCGTTCTTGATGAGCCTTCGGCGTCGTTCACGACGAGCGTCTCTTCCGCGGAGACATCGTCTCCGACACCCGAGATCTCGGTGCCTGCGTTTAACGAAGTAAGCGAAGCGACGTGTACGATTTTGATTGATCAGCACGCGCTCAGATTTGATGACGTGGACGAGGAGATCGCGATCGAGCGGTCTCGAGAGAGAGGAGCGACCCAGAGGGGGCTGGGGGGGGAGCGACTCGACTCCTCACCGACGTCGGACGCGACTAGCTAGTAGTACACCGTACGTGTAGTCGTAGCAGGTTAGGGCTTGTAGTCGTCGCCCTTCGAGAAAAACGGCACAGAGCGCTCTGTCCGCGCGGTGAGCACCTCGGCGCCATGTTCCGTGATCAGCAACGTGTGCTCGTACTGCGCGCTCCTCCCGCCATCCGTCGTCACCGCGGTCCACCCATCCGGCCAGTGCGTCGTCCGATGTGTGCGTTCGTTGATCATTGGTTCGATCGTGAACGTCATCCCGCGTCGCATCGATCCGACTGCCTTGTTTCTCGCGTAATGGGGCACGTTCGGTGCGCAGTGGAACAAGGTACCGATCCCGTGCCCACAAAAATCCTTCACGACACCGTACGAAGGATCGAACGCGCAAGCAGTTTGCGCGATCACGCCACCAATGTCACGAAACCGAGCGGAAGGTCTGCAAAACGCGATCGCATCTTGTAAGCAAGTCAACGCACATTGCATCAGTTTCTTACCTCGTCGCGCGTTCTCGATGTCCGCATCGCCGACGCCGACGAAATACGTCTCATTCAAATCCCCATGGTAACCGTCCAAACACACGGTTATGTCGATGTTGATCAAGTCGCCATCACGCAACAGCCGGGAGTCGGGAATTCCATGACACACCACCTCATTCACTGACGTACACACGCTTTTTGGAAATCCCATGTAGTTCCGTGGACTCGGGTACGCTCCGTTACTTATCTTTAGACATTCATAAATCACGGTTCGTTAGTTTCATCCCATGGATTTCTAGACAATTGAACGATCGGCACTGTGGAGTCCCCGAAAATGGGTAGTGGAACGCGCGTGCGGGAACTTACCGTCATAACGTGCACGACGTGGTCGAGAAAATCTGTTGAGACCCCTGGTTTAACGAGCGCGGCAACGGCATCCATGACCGCGCGCGCGAGCGAGCACGAGGCTCGCATCTTCACGATTGCCTCCGGAGTTTTTATCTCGATGACCCTCTGCAATTTCGACTCAAACTCAGCGGTTGGCCAACCCGTCGTCGCATAGTCGGGAGGCGGGAAAGACCACCCGCGCGATGGCACGCGTCGTCGCGGAGATATCAATCCCGGCTGAAGTTCTCCAGTGTATGCAAACTCCGGCATCTTGTCCACGCTTTTGTGAACACGCGCCCCCGGGGTTTGGAGGTGGTACGCCCAGCCAGACCGCACTTCGCCGCTACCATTCGCGCTCGAGCTGCCGTCTCGAAACAATGAAGAGACATCTTCCACTGAAGGAACGTGCCAGTCGCCGGTCATGATCCCTTTGTTTTTCGCTCGAAGTCGCGCAGCAACGGACGCGTCGTCGTCTCCGATTAGACACGTGCGCGCGATGGCCTCGTCCCCCTCACTAACATTGCCATCGTCCCCAAGAACTTCGTCGACGTCGCTGCCCCAACTCTCGCTGCTACTCGCGTCCTCTCCTTGGTCGTCTTCCTCGAAGCTTTCGGTTGCACTTTTTTCGTCCTCGTCGCGCACTTCTTTGGGTGATATCAGCACGAAGCTACTATCCACGTGCCCGGTGAGGTGCACGACGCACCGTGTGTTTTCAGTTACCGCTGCGGCGCGCTCGTCGCGGGCGACGACGACGCGCGCGCTGACGCGCACGTCGGCCGCGAACGATATGTCCAGCGCAAGCGTCTCCAAGCGCCCGGGGAGGAGCGACGCGACGACGAATGGCGGGCCTGTCGTGACTCGAAAGAATACGACGGAGACGCGCCGGTCAGCAATGGGGAGGACGCTGCGGACAAGGATCGATGGTGACGGGGAAACGAGCGAGCGCACCTCGCGCAATGCGCGCCTTCACGAGAATGCGCGCGCCGTCAAGCGCGGCAGCATCGCCAGTGAGGACGAGAGTCGCGCGCGTGAGGTCGACACGCGGGCAGTACTCGTCCGGGCGGTAATACGCCGGCTCCCCGGGGGCGACCTCGAGCCCGAAGAACGATTCCTGACGCATCCACGTGACTTCCGTTCGACGACCGAACGCCCGGCGACGGGAGCGATACGAGGACGTGGAGTCCGGGAGACGCGCGAACGGTGATACGATTCCGATACGGTGCGTCGTGCACGTGGTCCTACTGACACAGTGTACAGTACAGCTGTACACGTACAACACGTGTACTGTACGGAAGTAATACTTTCGTACGAAGATACAGTAGAATACTTTCGTACGAAAGTACTTTCGAAAATACTTTCGTACTTTCGAAAGTACGAAAGTACTTTCGTACTTTCGTACGAAAGTACACGTACTTCCAGGTCACCGGATAGCCGGACGAACTCTTTCTCCGCATTTATTTTTCTCGACAGTCAAAACAGTGGACGACACGCACCAGTGTCCGTGATATCTGAAGATAGCGGAGCCTCTCACTTATTCTTCGTATTCCAGGCGGACAGCTTACATACATACATGCTTGTTCTATCTTGTGCACGGCGGGAAGCTTTGCTCGTCGCGGCTTTGACCTCTTTCGTTTTTCACTGCTCTAAATATATTCAATGGCCTTGTTGGATTTATACCACTCCAGCTGCTGGAGACGGACCATGGCTTGACGATTCGATGTCTGTGTGCGGGATAGATATGTCTGCTGTTGGCATGAGCGTCATTTCTGGATGTGTTGAACATCAGGAATGCAAGGTAACTCCGTATTCTCGCGACAAAATTTTTTTAAGCAGACTATTTGAAGTTCACGTGATTCTATTTTCTTGCGTTGCTTCGTCATGTCAGGCAGTTGTCTTTACGAGATCCCCGACTACGTTTCCTTTTATCAGAGGTGTATGCCCACACTAATTAGAAGCTCTTTTTCAGGTGGTGTTACCTCTTGCGACCTTTGATTTGCATTTTGACAGACCTGTCAACGTGCAACAAGGGTCAAAGCTAACGTCAGCGTATGTTCCCAGGGCTTCTAGCGATCTTTTGAATAATCTTTCCGAAACATTTTTTGTATGGCTCTCTCACCCATCAGAGAGCTTTTGGGTCAACCTGAATCCAACAGAGTCTGATCGGGTTGTCGAGCGTAATATTGGTCACACTGAAGTAGGAAGAATCATGCTCGAGGCTGACCTGTCATTGAAGAAAACCGCAGCTCGGCTTCTACACCCAGATCACCCTATTGTAAGGAGATATTCTTTTTAAATGCCAGACGACTTTACTCGGATGCTCGTATGCTCGGATGCTCGAATAGTACGCCGGGTGGCTTTCACCACCTTTCATGAGTGACCTTAAACTTTGGGAAGCTTGTTCTGGGGTGAGTTATATGGTTCAATCGGTACAAGAGATATTCAAATCTGTCATTCATTTCGCCAGTGGATTGTTCCAGATATAGCCGAGGTCTGGCAGTCGTCATCTGGGAGTAGAGGATATAAATCTAAGCAAGGGAGAACAGATGTAATGCATCGGAGTAAGTGCGAGAAGAAAAATGTTTCATCGTTTCATGTCCTGAGCGCGAGACTGCTTGTGAAACAAGAGGCACTCTATTATACGAATGCTAAAGAATGGGAATATGAGACGCGGGCGCCGGACGAGGATGTGCGCACACTTTGCCAAAGTTCTGATGTGACGACACAAAGAAAAGCAGATGAGTTATTCAAGGCAAGTCCAGATCATAAGCACTTGTTTTATTCTCTTCTGACCCTTTTGCCTGCACAGTCGATCTTGCTACCCGAGCTTCAGCGTCAGGTGAACGAAAATCCAGAGTATCTTCATCTGCGCGCGATCTTTTTGTGGCGCATCGTCAGCGAATGGTATCAAAGAAATATGAAAAACACTTTCGATGAAGCTCTGGAAAGCAAGCAAGTCAGCTGTTACAGGAGTAGGCTACATGTTTGGTTGAGAAACAACTCGGCGAAGTCGAAAAGCAATTGCATCTCAGACGAACTCACTAAAACATTGAATTTCCTCGAACCTGAGCATTGGTATCGTCCTGTGTCAAATACATGGATGCCAGCTGTCGTGTTCGACGAGTACGCGAAGTCGATGATCGAGGTAAAAGTCGTTAAATTTAAGTTACGCCGCGAGTGCCTCATCATTTTTGTATGACTTGATTTTTTTGTTTTTGAATTTCCTTGCGAAAGGGAGAATTTCATATCACAAGGGAATCGAGAAGCGTTGAAGGAGATGTGTTTTATAGAACTTATTTCCACGGTGGTATAGACTTTCGAAAACTTTTCATTCGCAGTGCAGATGTTCAGAACCTTGAAGCTTCAAAGAAAAACAGTGACTTAACGCTGAAGTGGTACTACATTTATGGTGGCCGAGGGCTAGCTCACGCAGACACGGAAGACACGAGCTTAGTTCCCGGATCACTTGGTATCACTGCTTCATTCAGCAAAAGTATGATGAACTTTAGTTACACGTACCCAAACCACGAAATGTAGAAGAAATAGGAAACATCTGTATTTCACAGAAATACTAGACCAAAGCAAAAAGGAGTATTGGTAGAAATGTTGTATGCCACAAAATAGGACAGGACGTTTGACAGCAGGGTTTTCTTCATAATCAAACGTGATATCGATAGCTAGTCCTGTTTACACTGCTCCGATAACATTTCATATTGCTCCACTTGCAACACTTCCTCGCTTGCTGTTGAAAGTTAGCGCTTCTGACTTACCCGGACGAACCACGTTGAAGTCACTTGGTTTTATAGTCGGCAGTCTTAGTGAGGGATTATAGTTTTGCCTTGAGATGTTTCCTAATTGCGTTAGATGAGCCTCATTGACTTGGCTGTTGAGCCATTGAATCATTTGTTGATTGCTGACTAGGAGTGCTTGGCTCTCTTCAAGTTTCTTATTCTGGCTTTTGACCTGTGCTCTCAGAACTTGCATCTCACGGTTTGCGATTTCCAATTCATGTGTAAGCTCGTCGTGTTTACGTGCGTGATTATCGAGCGCACCCTGCCGTTCGTTCAATACGATTTCCTGCTGAGAAATAACAGTTGACTTCAATTTTGCTTTTGCTTTGGCAGAACGAAGTTCAGCTTGAAGTCGCTCAATAATATGGTTCCCCTTTCGAATTTCACAAGCGCTGGCAGAGAGTCGATCCTCAGCCCTGGTTACAGCTACACGCGCATCGTCCAGCGCATGTTCCATGGATAAGTTGTGCGAAATATTACCATCGAGCTTGCCCTTCAGGACATTTATAAGCTCGTCCCTATCTTTCAACTGGGTTTCTAGCCATTCAACACGTGAGCCGTCTCGAGCATTTCTGGTTTCGTGAGCCTGCAACTCCTGCATACAGCAAAACAAGTATTAACTTTGTCCCATGAACTCTAATATAATTGTCACATGCATGTAGGAAAAAAAAGTGCGCGCGTCTTTTGATACCTTTTCGAGATAGTTTTTGTCAGCTCTTAGGTTCTCAAGTTCAGCCTTCGCTGCTTTGAGCTCTGCATCAGTTGTATTGAGACGCGAAGTAATCTCTGAAAGATTGCTATCGAGTTTGTATTTCGTTTGGATGAGATCACCGGCACGAGACTCCAATTCCTTGTTTCTGCAGGTCAGCGCCTCTATTGCACTGCGCATGCCAGCTTCTGCTGCACTGAATTCACCCTCTAAGCGGGTTTTTGTGTTTGTCAACTCCTCCACTGCTGCCAACTTCAGACGTGCAGCAAGTTCATCAAGGCGGGCCTGTGTGTGATTATCTCTGCGTCCGCATGCATCTCTTTCCGCAAACAAATCTGCTCTGGTAGATTCCAGATCGCCACGCACTGAAATCAACTCTGAGGTGACAGCACCGTGTGCCTGCAGCCAGCTGTCTCGCTCGGCCTGCACATCGAGCAGACGACCAGCTAGGTACTCTTTTACAGCGGCTGAATCGCCGTGCTTCAAATTCAAAGAAATGTGAGATAAACGCTTAAATTGATTGGTTTCGATCACTCCCAAACTAGAGTCCAGGCTTGAGCCCCCACTTCCAACTCTCAACACTGCCAAGAAAGGTGGCTTCCCATCATGATAACTTTTGGTGCACTCTCCCAGCAACTCAATGAGTTTGTGCGGAAATTGTAAAAACTCGACGAGGATAGATTGTTCAACCTTGATTGACTTGTAATCCTCCTCGGACACTTCAGTGTGGTGAAAGAAGAACGGATCTGAGTCGTTTGTCACCTGAATGCGAAGAACCTGTGACAAAAAGAGCGAAACTCATTTTTGAAAGCAGAAACAAGTTCTTGTTGGCCCGCACCTTATTTTGTTTCTGCTTGTTGAACCCAAACGCAATCCGAATTTTCAGATTTTCTACGTGTTCCGAGCTATTAGCACGTTCCCTAACACAGACAGGCACGAATTCATGGAAGAGTATCGTAGCATTCTCATCGTTGCTCGTCAACCGTGAAGACGGACCATCCACAACAACGTTCGGCGAAAGAGTTTCGAACGCTTTGTCTGCGCCCGTCATCGGGTAAGCTCTACTACTTTTGTGGCAGATTGACGCTATTAATAATCCGAACCGCAAGCGTTAGTCCCTGTGCGCCGGCCAAGAAGCAGTCGACGGGAACAATGAGAGGATTCAAATTTCAAATTAAATTTCAACATGAACGTCCGTACGTGTACAACTTGTTTATTCCGGCTACGTGTACGTGTACAGTACGTATAGTACACGTACACTGGCCTACTGTACGCCTGAATTAGCGTGAATTGACGGAGCTTGAACCCTACAGTACACGTACACGTGTACACGTAGCAGTCACGTAGCCCTACGTGAGTCCTACCTTCGTACGAAAGTACTCTCGAAAGTACTTTCGAAAGTACTTTCGAAAGTACTTTCGTACTTTCGTACGAAAGTAACAACTTACTTTCGTACTTTGAAAGTACAACGTACGTGTACTTTCGAAAGTACTTTCGTACTTTCGAAAGTACTTTCGTACTTTCGTACTCAAAATAGATATCTATTTTCGAAAGTACTTTCGTACTTTCGTACGAAAGTACTTCTCAGCGGTAAATGTTCATAGGACGTCTCTGACTAAATGCCCGTAGCCTGCATATCTTACAGTTTGGTCGGAACGGGGGTTTTTTTCGTACGAAGGGATTCTATGTGCTGTACGTTGTACCTTGAAGGTTCAGTACACTACGTGTACTGTACGTTTATTGTACGTTTATTGTACGTACACGTACTGGCCTACGCCCTTTAGCCGCGAATTAGCGCACCTCGTCTACAACTTGTACGAGAAGGAAAAACCACTAGTTGCTCTCTCCTCTAACTATCGATGCTGCGCAATAGTCATGTCGTTTTCATCGGAGGTTCTAGCTAACGTTCGCCGTTCTGTGATAGGTCATGGGAGTTTTTTTGATGGACCATTCGGTCGTAAAGGCATGATATACGCGGATTGGGCCGCATCAGGTCGAGCGCTGACTGCAGTTGAAAATTACGTGCAAGCCGAGGTGCTTCCCACCTATGCAAACACGCACACGACAACCAGTGTGAGTGGTCTTCAGTCTACGTGTTTCCGTCAGGAGGCTCGTCAGATAATAGCACAGTCATGCAACGCAAGAGTTGGCTACTCAGATCGACATGCTGACGTTGTTGTTTTTGCGGGCAGCGGCACAACAGGCGCAGTCAATAAACTTGTCCTTATCCTGGGTATCCACCTTCCTGTTCCATCTGAAGCACCACAGACATCAATGCCTGTAGTCATTCTGGGCCCGCATGAGCACCACTCAAATATTCTTCCCTGGAGAGAATCTAATGCCAAAATAGTTTGCATTCCAGAGAGGCCAGATGGTACAATTGACCGTCAGATCTTACGAAAAGAGCTTCAAGCGCATGCCTCGCACTCACTCATCATTGGATCATTTTCAGCCGCTTCCAACGTTACTGGTGTAGTCGCTGATGTCGACGGTATAACAGAGGATCTTCACCGTGCTGGTGCACTTGCTTTTTGGGACTATGCTACTGCTGCATCGTATTTACAAGTTGACATGAACCCTGTGAGATTTTTTCCTGATGGAACCCTTAATCCTTATGTATACAAAGATGCGATATTTCTCTCCCCCCATAAACTCCCAGGCGGCCCAGGTTCACCTGGTGTTCTTGTGGCTAAGCGTTCGTTGTTTACCAACAAAATACCCACAGAACCAGGAGGTGGAAGTATTTTTTTTGTAACTAGAAAAGATCATCGATACATTTCTAATCGATGTGAACGAGAAGAAGGTGGCACACAAGACATCGTGGTAGGGAATAGAACACATATTTTCCTTCTGTTGACATAACTGCGCTGTTTTCTGAGTCCATGAAAAACTGACTGCTCCCTGGTGGATAACCTTTGGATTGTACCCTCTGGGAAGCATAAGGGCTGGCCTTGCATTCCAGGTAAAAAACGCCGTTGGTTGCAGTATCATAAAGAAATCTGAGAGTGATTTATGCAGACGGATCTACACATCTTTATCCCAGAATCCAAACATTGCGGTATTATGCTCAACCTTACGCAGTTCATGTATGCGCATGGATGCTCTGGAACCCCCTGATCGGTTGCCAATCATCTCTTTTCTAATTCGGTGCCCAGCAGATTCAAAGGGTTGTAGCCGATTTCTTCACACCAGCTTCGTTTGTGCTCTACTGAATGACGTATTTGGTATCCAGACGCGAGGTGGATGTGCGTGTGCTGGACCGTATGCCCTCCACTTGCTTGGAATCGATGATGCTAAATCATTTGCTTTAGAGAAAATACTTTTGGAGCAGACTGAAGTAATGCGTCCAGGATTTGTCCGGTTGAGTTTGACTTACTTCACGTCAAGAGCTGAGGTTGATTATACACTGGCTGCGCTGCAAGCAGTTGCAAACCATGGTTGGCGCTTGCTGCCACTTTATCGATTGGATGCGAAGTCTGGTATTTGGCGCCACAAAGCCCGGGTAAAGTCTTTTCCAGAACGAAAATGGTTGGCTCACATGCACTTTCCCGCAGTATATGATAGAGATAAACTTTCTACGATTCCAACTTATGATGGGCCTAGACGGTCAGGATCCCCACCGGAATTTCTTTATGAGATATCACTTCGTTCACAACTGAGGGCCGGAATAGAATTGTTGAAGCACTGCGGTCAAGAAAACCCGCTAAAGTGTTTGGAAGTTGGTGAGCTGAGCACAGAATATGAGGGTCGTATGCTCTTCATCAGTGATCAAAGGCACACGGCTGCAGTTAGATTGAAATCTGTCAGTCGTGGTGACCGGGCGAAAAGTGGGCTTCCAGTATCGAGTGAGTTTGCAGCAAAATCTTTTCGGTGGTTCATGTTTCCATCAGAGGCGTCTGAACTTCTCTCGAAGGCAACTTACCATGTCAAAAAATGTCAAGAATATAAAAACTACTCGCATTTTCCTCTGTCACAGCAACCCTCGCCCGGTGAGCTTCAAGGAGCACTTTGCCCTCGATATTTCAGGGAGGATAGCGGTGCACTATCCGATGAGACTAGTTTTCGGGGAGGCTATCATCCTTTTGAACGGAACGCAGGTTTTGAGGTTCAGGAAGATACACCTCGAATGGCTAGCAAAAAATATCCACTATATGGAAAATCAGGCACATGCGGTCTTCACGGTGGTTTTGCAAGGCAACGCATTATGTCGGCTATCCTTACATCTAGAATTTCCACGAAAGAGGAAATTCACATGTTGAGGAATACCAGCGAAGGTGTCGAGTCAAGTAGTGTGGGTTCAGCTTGTGATCGACAGCCACCGCTAAGTTCAATTCAAGACGCGGACGACAGTGATTCTAGAGATGGCAATGCCGTTCTATCGGGAGTAAATACGTGTGACCTAGATCTCTCAGGTGACATCCACAGCGAAGTTCAAATGCAAAACAAATTCGCCGAGCCTCCCCCCAAGCTACTGAGCCTAGTTAGTAAAGCAGTTTCCCAGTGGAATATGATCGATTCTGGTGATCGAGTTCTCCTTGGCCTCTCTGGAGGGAAGGATAGTATGGCAATGCTACACATTCTTAAAGCATTACAGCGCAGATACCCACCAGGAACATTTGAATTGTTCTGTTGCACTATAGACCCGGGCACAGAGGCCTACAATCCTCGACCTCTTGTTGCGTATTTAGATTCTTTAGGGGTAAAGTACCATTACATTGAGGAGAATATCATGGACATGGCTACAAAGCACATGTCTGGTGACAGCATCTGTGCTTTCTGTGCGCGCATGAAACGTGGTGCGCTTTACACGTGTATGCGACAACATGGCTACAACAAGTTGGTTCTTGCGCAACACCTCGATGACATAGTTGAAAGTTTCTTCATGTCAGCTATGCACAATGGGGTTCTGCGGACCATGAAGGCTTCGTATGTGGTAAGGCAAAAAACAAGCACTCGTTAGATGTTCCTGTGACGATTAGATTCCGGGAGAATGTGAAGAAGTAAATAATTTATTTTTGACTCTTGCACTCGGTTGACGAAGGGGATTTAACCGTGATTCGTCCCGGTATATATTGCCGAGAACGTCAGCTGCGCGACTTTTCGTACACCAACAGGCTTCCAGTGATAAATGAGAATTGTCCTGCGTGTTTCGAGGCACCCAAAGAGCGGCACCACATCAAGAAGTTTTTGACACGCGAAGAGGGGACTTTTTCTTCATTATTCCCATCGCTGCGCAAGGCACTCTTTCCACTTTTACATCCCTCAGTCACTCAAGTTCTCTCACTGCTGAATCAACCAGTTTCTCAGCGAAAACTTGTACCTGGACAGCATCGTTATAAGGATGTCGTCAGTCGAATCAGGAGCACAGGGTTTGATCAGGGTAAATTTGCCTGTTCATTTCAAGGAGACGATAATTTTGGTTATGATACAGTGCCAAACTATTCTGAGGTGCACGACGTCTCCTGCGAGAAAACCCTGACAAACGCAAGTGTTGCTGAGATAGTGGCCGAATTGTTTAGACGGCAGAAACCAGGGCAGGGATAGAACTCCCTCCATGATAACTTTTAATCGTTCGGAAATGCGATTTTTACAGACTCTGGCCAGTGTATTGGTGTTCTTATATTCCTGTCCCCATGAATGGCTGCTTAGACTAGAAACTAGAACAAGATCTTTCAGAGTTCCACGGGTTTTGCTCTTCTTATGGCTGTGGGTAGACGTCACCGTTGTAAAAGGTTCAGGTAGTGCTACCTTCGAAGGAAAAACTCAAACCCGGAATATCACAGTGTGTGAAGAAGTTGTAAATGTCGCAGAGAGAGTGTGTACATCATATCATATATAGACTATCGAAAGTATGTCATGCACTATCCACCGAAGTTATTTGTAGTTGCCTGCAGTCGTCCCTGTCTTCTCAGGTTTTGAACCAGTTCATCCTGAGTCATTTTTCTCAATCCCTCATAGTCATTTTCGTATTCGCCACAATCAAAATTCAATGGCAGAGATGCAAATCCAGGCTTCAATCCGCTTTTTGGAGCGACCCTATTTTCGCATACGTGGAGTTCACACCACACCATCATCCGGTCATACGCCCTTGCTGCTTCTTCTTCTCGATCAAAGCAACCTAGAGAAGTTGGTTTACCGTTTCGTCTGAACTGTGCTTCCCAGCGACGAGTGGGGAATGTCTGATGCACTCCACGATACCGTGAGGTATATGTGCGTCCTGAAGATATTCCTTTCTGCCGAGCAACTTTGTGTACAGACTGTCTGACACCAAAGTTAGTCACCTTTCGTACTTTTTGCGATAATTTCTGAGAAAGCAAATTGTTGCTGTTTTCCTTGCAGTATGTCGAATCTCGAGGCCACGAGGAAATCCGTATACGTTTCCGCGTCCTTGCGATGGTACATGTTAAGATACTCGCGCAAGTTTCCGGTGCATGGAATTTAGGGGTATCTGAGTTGGAGCGCCGGGCCTGTTACGTAAATAAAGTTTAAGGACTGCTCACAGTGTTGTGTTGGTTACGCACCAAGATAGCGGGTGGCTGAAACTCCAACCCTTTTCTCCGCAGCTCGGAAAATGACAAGGACGTCAAATCATTGAGATCATCATCAATAATTTTATAAAACATTGCTGGATACTTTGCTGGGCTGGATTCCGCAAACACTGGAGGAAACAGCAGCATATTAGACCCATCTTGTTGATAGACTGTACATAGACTAGCTACAATGTACTGTACTTTCGTACTTTCGAAAGTACTTTCGAAAGTACATAGCTACATACCTTCGAAGGTAGTAAATACTGTACACGTACATAGGGCTAGGGCTACGTGTACAGTACAGTAGACTATTATGAAATAAACCTAGCACTAACCTAGCCATATGACAGTCTACAGCTACTGTAGGGCTAAGTTTTACTGTACTGTACACGTCAACTAAAACTTCGTACACTACACGTACGTGAACACGTACGAGTACACGTACATATAACCCATTTTTATCCAAGTTGGTTTATGGTTTGCTCTCTTTCGTCGTTACTTGGGAAACCTCCACCTCCACGCTGCTTACCAACCGCATCAATCTCATCTATAAATATGATGCATGGTTGATTTTCTCGTGCCACTTGGAAAAGTTCGCGTGCGCGTTTTGCTCCAACACCTACGAACATTTCAACGAAGTTTGCCGTTGAACACTGGATGAAGGGGACATTTGATTCACCCGCAATTGCACGAGCCAAAAGGGACTTCCCAGTTCCCGGAGCACCTGCGAGAAGAGTACCCCGTGGAATTCCCCACTGTCTAGAGGAATGGAAAAAAAAGGTAAAAATACGTGTTCCTCGAAGTTGTTTTATGAACGAAGATAAACAACTTGCTGTACGTGTACACGTACGTGCACTGTACGTGTGGTTGTACAGTACAGTACGGGTGCAGTACATGAACTACACGTGTACCTTCATAAAATATCTTACCTACAAGCTAGACTACAACTACTGTATGTACGAAAGTTCGGAAGTTCGGAAGTACGGAAGTACGGAAGTACGGAAGTACGAAAGTACTTTCGTACCTTCGTACGTATATGTACAGCTGTGTGTAGATCAGATTACACGTACAGTAGGGCTACGTGTACAAAAAGACTCAGCTCTAACCCATCCGGGCAAATCTAGTAAAAAAAAAAGCTGTACTGTACACGTACACGTACACGCACTGTACAGCATTACTGTACACGTACTGTAAAAGACAATTTACAAGTGTACATAAAACAACTATTTCTACGAGTACGACGCTAGCTACCTTCGTAACTAGCTAGCTATTCAACCTTCGAAGGTAGACAAGATGATACCGATACCTTCGAAGATACTGCGGACGGAAGTACCTTCGTACGAAGGTACGAAAATACTTTCGAAAGTACGAAAGTACGAAAGTACCTTCGAAGGTACACGACGACACTACGTGTATAGCTGTATACGCATGGGATGGGTTAGAGCTCAGTTTTTGTGTAATCAAATCTACACGTACTGCACACACGCAGGGGATAAACTTTAAAGTACTGTACTTCCGTACATTACGAATGAAGAATTGATAAATTATAAACTGATAAAATAGATAGGGCTACGTGTACACGTACACGTAGCCTTTATCATACTGTAGGGCTATCATATCAATGACCACAACGTTGTACACGTAGTTGCTGTGAGTACCTTCGTACAACGCGTTATTGTATCATCTTTGTACGAAAGTACAACTTTATAGCTGTACACACTACACAGTACACAGCTACACACTGTACAACAGTTGTAGAAGTACGGTGCGTTGTATTGCAGTATGGCACTACACGTGTACAACTACACGTACATGTAGTGTACACGTACACTTATTATTGTATCGTTAA
>Ga0209630_10003598_pt1 | contig 14084 bp, 19 predicted proteins | sample COG_01_FD_184745 | JGI IMG/M metagenome (GOLD analysis project Ga0209630, IMG submission 184745) | Pelagic Microbial community sample from North Sea - COGITO 998_met_01 (SPAdes) (version 2) | ecosystem: Environmental > Aquatic > Marine > Neritic zone/Coastal water | place: Helgoland, sampling... | reverse complement strand
ATAATTTTCTATTAATCTCCGGAAGTGTAGTTTTTAAATTATTGCACAAAAGTATTCTTTGATCTATAGCGTCTTTTTGATTTGCATAGTGAGCGTCAGGAGTGCAGATTGCTCGAACTCCTAAATCCTTAGAAAGCTCTCGAATGCATTCTGCTAAAGAGATTTGAGCAGGATTAAGCTCTTTGTCCATGAGTTGAGTTTCAAGAAAAAAATTATCTCCAAATATTTTTTTTAGTTTCTTAACTTCAGTAGTAGCTATAGATTTCCAATTATCAACAATTTCATCATTAGATAAAATTTTATTAGCTAAGTATGAACCTAAATGTCCACAGAACCCTATGATATTCTCATCAACAATTTCCGCAAGCTGATCTATGCTTAATCTTGGTTTTCTATAAAAATGTTCTGGCTTATTAGATTCAGAAATTATTTTTACTAATGTATTCCAACCTTGTAAGTTTTTAGCCAAAACTATAAAATGACTAAGCTTACCATTACTCTTATCTTTCATTGATGCGTGTTGATCGCAGATATATAATTCACAACCCAAGATAGGCTTAATGCCTTTAGATTTTAATGCTGCATGAACTTGAGCTGCTCCAGCTATATTTCCATGGTCTGTAATAGCACAGCTTTTAACACCGATATCTACACATCTTTGTGCAATTTGTTTTGGCCTGCTTAGTCCATCCAATAGAGAATAGTGACTATGTACATGTAAAGGTATATATTTTTTCATTAGTTCAACTCTAAACCTTGCCTACTATTTGCTTCTTTAGCTAATGATTGTTTTTTTAAGTCTAAATTTTGGTAGAGAGAATACGCCAATGGATACTTGTCTCTTAGTTCTGGATATTCTCTTCTTTTCTTTACATCGAAACTGAGGATGTCTTTATCACAATTTAAAAAAGAAGCAAGCTTATCAATGTTTATATTATTAAAATCTACATAGTAAACAGGAAAATCAGTTTTTGCATTTGTCCAATTTTCGAATTGATATTCTATAGAGAACAAATCAGCATTTCTTTCTTCTACTAGAGGGAAAAAATTATCTGCACTAGACAAATTACCAGCTTTTAATTTACCAGAGTTTCCTAGTTTTACAACTTGAAACCAAGCCCAAGAAGGATTTCTTCTATAAAAAGAACAAATACATTCAAAAGATTTGTTGTATAAAAAAATACATTTCTTCACATTATAATTAGAAAGTTTAGGATGATTAGGGCTACTCATATGTTTAAGAGTGTCATTATCGGCTGCACAGTTAGTGGTAAAATTTTTACCTAGCTGTTTCATAAAATAACTTTGACCACTGCCACCAGAACCAGTAATTAAAACATCTATATCTTTCATTCTGCACTCCCAGGAGGTTTATAGTATCCAACATTATACCCTGGAACTGTATACTCGTCAACCACATTCTTCATACCTTTAACTTGAAGATCGTGATGAACTTGTTCACACTTTGTCATAAAATCACCCTTTTTGCAGACCTGTTCATCTCTATATTCTACTATCGGCGTAATAGTGTCTGTATCTTGAAAATCAGTTTTGCCATAATGACATAATTTTGTACATTTCCAACTCTTGCTCAATCTTGGTATTTTTGTCTTTTTAATTTTATCAAATTTCCTACGCAACAAGTCTTCCATTTTTGCTAAATCTTTTTTACCGAATGCTACACTGAAAGGCCCACCATCATTTATAAAAAATATTGTAACAATACAATTATCTATTTCTGGATATAAATGTTGTACAGCATAGTAATAAAGCATAAGTTGAGGGTCTTGCTCTAATTTTTCTTGTGTCTTTTCCTCACCTGTTGCCCAATTTAATCTTCTGCCTGTTTTCCAATCAATAATTTCTGCTGTATTCTCATTAGGTTTAACAATTAAGTCAATAGTTCCTTTGAGTGACAGATTACCTTCTAGCTTTTCACCATTGTGATCGTAGCTAAATTTTGCCCACGATTTATCAACAGGAATATCAAATCTTTGTTCTGGATATAAAATATTTCTGTTTCTAGGATCAAATAAACCATCGCCATATTCTATAGCTTTGTATGTCCATTTATGACAATCTTTGTAATCGGTAGATGTCCATTTATGATGATTAAACATTGATGTATAGTAGGTGTAAACATCTGTGATGATTTTATCTAAATCATAATTGTGAATATTTACTTCTCCTATAATATCGTCTTCAAAAGTGTCTTCGCCCTGTTGTTCTGTGTATTTTATAAAAGCTAAAATTTCTAATGCTTTATGTACTATTGTTCCTTTGTCTGCTTTTTTATTAGAAGGTCCTTTATAGCCCAATACATAATCAAAAAGATATTGTTGCTCACACATATCGTGAGTATTGTATGAAGAACTTCTAAAGTATGTAATTATAATGATAACACCTCTTTTATGGTTAGAAAGTCAAAGATTGTTTTGTTCTTTTGACTAAGATTAATGTATTGATTATCTACTACCAGATCGAAATTACTTTCATCATACCTGTCTTTATCTAGCGACACTTCACTAGCATGTGTAGAATTGTAAGTGTCTCTGTTAAGCTTTATGATGATCCCTCCTGCATTTTTTATAGCTTCTACTTCATTTGGGAATCGACAATCTGCAATTAAAGCTAAAGTAGGGTTTTCTTTTTCTATAAGTCTTACGGTAGCATCTGCCCATACATTATGTTGCATTTTTCGAAAAACATCCGTACCGACATATTGCAATACTTCTCTAGCTGTCATGTTTTTATTATTATCTGGCCATTTGCAATTTACCAACTCGTTTTTATTATCATCGGTTCCATAACACTGATGATAGTCAAGTCCAAAAACATTAATGCACATTTGTTTCAATGGGTCTGCAAAATTATAAACCCTACAATCGCCAGAATGGTTTGATGTTTCAAATACATTCTTAACAAATTCACAACAAGTTGTTTTTCCAGATTGCTTTCTTCCTGCAAAAGCTATTATCTTAATATTGCTCATGTATATCCTTTACAGTTGGGAGTATTTGTTCTTGTATGTTTTCTATAGACATTTCACCAATATCATCAGCATCGAACTTTGGCCTGTGCATTCTATAAATATCTTTGCACTTATCATTAATTTGCTCATAAGCTTTTGTTCCTGCTTCATCATTATCTGTTAACACAATGATATTCATAGCTCCTGAAGAATCTATTAATAATTTTTGATGATTACTCATTGAAGAACCAAATATAGCAACGCTATTTTTAATCCCTGCTTCTTCAAGCCTCCAAACATTACCGGGACTTTCAACCAAAACCACTGTTTTTGTTTTCTTTATATGATCCTTAGAAAACCAAAAATTGTATAGATTATTCTGTGATTTAAAATTTTGATTATGTTTCCATTTGGAGTATATCCATCTTTTGTCTGGTGCGGGACAATCTCTCCTTGGATGATGATAACAACCACACTTTGAGCATTTATTGTGGATGCTTCTACCAGTACAACCAATGACATACTTACCGTCAGAAGAATATACAGGAACTACAACTCTATTATAAAAAGGTTTGTCAGGATTGTCACACAAGCCGACATCATATTTCTCTAATATTTTTTCAGAATATCCTCTGTTTATATAGTAAGATGCTGGTATTTTTAAAGACGATCTTACTTGGCTAGGTTTTAGCTTAAGTTTATTCTCTTGTTTTTTCTTACTAAAACTTTTAGCTACGCTAGTAAAATTATCAACATTTTTATTAATATTAATATTGTCCAGGTCTTTATTGACAAACTTTAATAAAAAATCTACAGCATCTTTGAAAGAAACTGTTTTATCCCCATCAGAAGACCAGTTGTATTTTTGACGAGACAAAACACCTCTTACAAAACCGATAATAGAAGAACGGAAAGTTTCTTCACAGCCATGTGTTCTACATTTCCAATTTCCTCTATAGGATTCTCCAGTATAGTATAAATTTAATGCTGATTCATTATCTCCGTCATGTATAGGACATTTGCAAAAAACCATTTTTTCTGTGAGTCTGTAATCTTCAACTTCTAAAACCTGTAAAAGTCTTTCAATATCATCACATACCAAATCACACAAATTTTTAAGCTGATCTTGACTATACGAAGTCGATTGTTTCATCAGACTGCTCATTGATTATAAACCCGTCTTTATTAGAGGAAGTATTATTTTTAATTTCTAACTTTGTATCACCTTCAGTAATTCTCGCACACCAACCTTCCATATTGCAATTAATATAGTCATTATCGTCCAAACCACCTCCATGACGACTAATAACAGGTATTAGCTTTCTATTACCAGAGTTTGGTCCATCTTCTGCAATTTCTTCATCAGACTTTCTTTTAAATATCGTAAAATTACTACAAAGCCAAATAATTCTATCTGAACCACTTGCTGTGTCTGTAGATTCTTTTGTTATACCATCTCTGTTTAATTGTATAAATGAGACTATAGGTATCTTATATTTATTAGCTAAGTTATGCAAAGATGTCATCATAAAACCTAAAACTTGATATTCTTTCATGTCTTGAGACATGCCTTGACTATCCATAAGTTTTAAATAATCATAAAAAATTACACAGTCTTTAGCTGTACCATCAGCATTAAGACCAACATCTTTAACTAACCATCTTTTAATTACAGATAGCTGCTCGTCAAAAGGTTTTCCAGCAATAGATTTGTAATAATATTTTGAATCTTTTAATAGTTTTGCAGCTTCTAAGACTTTCTGTTTTTGCATATTGCTATCTGCAAATTTACCAGTTTCTATTTTATTGATTTCAATAGAAGATATCATAGCTAATATTCTATGTATATGATCTTCATGCGTCATTTCTGTATCTAGATTTAAAACTGGTATTTGTAATTTAGAAGCTATATGAAAACCCATATTGTCTGATAGCAAAGTTTTGCCAGTTTTGGGTCTTGCTGCTATTACATTAACAGTGCTTTTTCTTAGTCCTCCACCAATAGCTTGGTCATAAATAGGAAAACCTGTTGATATCCCTACATTATCAATAGGATTATTAATTAAATAGTCTAGATATTCTTCTACTTCCTCTCCTATATGCATAGGCTGATTTTCTGTATCAGCAATAGAGGAACCAAAATCAAATACTGTATCTTCAGCTATAGCCAGTATTTTACCTATACTTTCAGTTCCAGATAAGTCTCCTATCTTTTTACCAGCAAGTTCTAATTTTCTTTTTAAAGTTCTTGCTATCTCTAATTTTTTAAGAGTAGATGCAAATTTTCTTAGGTTGTCTCTTTCTACAGGGAAATCCATAACAGATTTTAGATGTTCACTAGCAGATTTCTGAGAAAGTATAGAGTCGCAACCTAACTGTTTTGCTGCTGAATATATAGAAGGAATATCTATTGTTTTTGTTTCTGAAGTTTCATACACTTGTTTAATACATTTGTATATGATACTGTTGGTATCTATTGTAAAACTATTTTCAGAAATGATATCCGCAATATCTAAATAAACATTTTCTCCGTAAGTGATAATTCCGGAAAGTATTGCTCTTTCTGAGGCTGGATCTGATAACATATTAATTCAATGAGGGGTTTGATTTTGTTCTTTGTATTGATACTAAAATATCTGACAGGTTTTTTAAACTATTAGCCATGTAAGAAAGACGATCATTTCTTTGTTTAGCATATTTTTTAATTTGATTTAAAGCATATGCTTTGTCATTATGTTTAATTGCTTGGTAAGATTTTTCTATGTATCCATAACCTTTGTAATTATTAATGTCGTCAGCTATAGTAATTTTAATTTCTTCATCTGCCCAGTTATATCTTGCTATCTCTCTATTTATAGTTCTTTGCAAATGAAACACAAATTGAGAAATTCTATATGCTATTTGACCACAATCTTGAGGAACTAATTTTTCCAATTCGTCTCTGTTCATAGATAAATATTGATTTAGCTCTTTTTCTGGTAAAGCATCTCTATTGTATTGAGGTAGTCCTATACTGTTTTCGTATTGGTCTAATATTTTATCCCAATATTCTACCTGCTCTTTAGAATTTTTACTCATGATTTTTTAATTTCATTCCCCATTCTTCTACTGTCTCGTTATATGGAAATTCTATAACATTAATAGAATTTAAATCGCACCAATCTCGTTTCTCTCTATCTCTTCTTTGATGTTTTATAAAGTTTAGTCTAGTTCCATGAAAAAATGAATTAAATTTGTAATGTTGCTCTCCATTTACTTCAATACACAATTTCAACAACGGAACATAAAAATCTAAAAACAAAGTATTTGCGTGTCTTAATGGAATACCTACCTCTTCTAAAATCTGCATAGTAGGAAAAGAACTTCTGATTAATTCTCTAGCTTTCAAATGTAAATCAGATTTTTTAGCAACCTGACCTTTAGCAATATGTCCTGTTAAAGACCATTTGTGTGTATTGCCATCTAAATCTACAATATCCATTATTTTAGACCCATAGTAAGCTTAACTTCGCTCCATAAAGAATTAAATAAGTCTTCATTTTTTGTAAGATAATCTATCGCTTTCTCACTCCCTTGAAACTTAGGACTGTCTTTTACAGAAGTAAAGGTGTACCAAGCACCACCTTTAGCTATTAATCCTATATCTACAGCCAACTTAAATAATTCCGCATGTCTATCAATACCTTTCCCATACCTAATGAAACTGCTAATATTAGCACCCGGAGGACCAAGAGCTGAACATAATACTTTCCAAGAAACTTCTTGTCCAATTTGATTTTTATCATTCTCCTTGCCAACAGCCCAAGGTTTAAAAAACTCTGCTCTTAATTTTACATCTGTTTGATATGCAATCGCTTGACCAGACTTTTCTTTCCATTCTACATTTCCATAACCGGGGTTTCCCATTAAGTGTGTGATTCCAATGACTATGTTGTTATTAACAGGAATTACATTAGCAACTTTTCTGCAAAATTTAGCTAATAGTTTAGCACCATCTGCTCTTTGCATTTTACTCATTTCTGAAGTAATTTCTGCTTCTGTGCATAATGCAGAATATGAGTCGATAATAACTACAGAACCAGGCTCTTCATTAATAATTCTTTCTGCAATTTGCAGGTATTCCTCACCGTGTAGAATTTTACCTGTTTGTGAACCAATAATATTAAACCTTTCTAAGTCTAAATGAGGTATGCCCTCAATGTCTCTCTTCTTCAACCTGCCCTCTATATTTAAATAATAGACCTGTCTACCCTCTTTAAATGAACCGTGTGCATACTCTAATTTTTGGGCTGTTGCAGCAAAGTCTAGGGATGTTGTGGTTTTTCCACATTTGGGTTGGCCAGTAAAAATAACAAAGCTACCTTCAGGTATTCCTCCTCCTAAAATCATATCCAAGGATGGGCTAACAGGTATCACGATTTGTTCTCTGTCTACTACGGAATTGCCAGAAACAACTATTCCGTCTCCAAATTTTTTATTAACATCATCTTTAATCTTGGTCATTGTCTATATCCTCTAATTTATCAAAAATGCTTTTTTTATTTTTTGTTTTTCTAAACTCTGTGCTTTTATTTCTATCAAACTTTTGAGTAAGGGTTTGATTTTCTTTTTCTACTTCTCTGACCTTCTCCTTTATAGTGTTGAGAAGACTAGGGGCTCTCAAGGAAAAAATTCTTTTAGATCTGCCATCGTTCAATGCTCTTATTACAGCCTTCTCTCCGTATTGTTCAATAAGCTTATTGGCTGTAGCTATCTGGTTTCTAAAAAACCTAGACCATTCTTTATTAATCCAGAAACGGTAATAAAGATCTTTTTTTTCACGCAAAGCTTTATGTTCACAGATTGTCTCTGTTACATATTGAGCAGCTGTTACGCTTTTTTTGGAGTATTTGGATTTGTATCGCATTCTGATAATTTTAAGTCAACGGCAGTTTCAGTCAAGGATTTATTAAAATTTTTCTGGAATTGTTCAACAAAAGGCTTGTATTTTTCTTGAACAGGAACAGGGATCGTGTAGGAATCTTGAATAGCTTCTATGCAACCTAGTTCTTCTTTTTTATTGTTAATTGATACTATTTGATATTGAACATTAATTACAATTTCATGTCTACAATTTTCTGGATCTTCAGGAGAAGTTCTCTCTTGAGACGAATTTTGTTGATCAAATAATTCTTTATATTGACCATTAGAAAAGTCAATATTTCCTTTTTTCATTTCTTCCAGAAGATTAGCAAAATGTTGCTCTTCTGTCAGTTTATCCTGCTGTTCCTGAGCATCTGTTGCATTTGTATCTGTCATATGAACTTACCAATCCTGGGCTAATACTTTCTTCTTTACCACATATTCTACATCTAACATTAATATTCTCAAATGATCTATTTCTAGGAATAGGTTTGTAATCTGCATGTAATTTTTTATCTAGCTCTGCATCATCTTTGTGCGCTCTAAATTCAGACATGTCTAAAAATTTATTTCTAGGTTTGTTATCATTAGATTGATTAGATTGTTTAGGAATATCTTCATTAGTATCTAACAAAGACGATAGTAATCCAATTAATTGTTTTACCTGCTCAGGGTTCTTTTTAAGATTTTCTATATCCATAATTATTTCTTTGGTCTAAAGATATGTTCTTGACTATCTATTCCTGGTTTTGAGTTATTCGCTTTCCTTTTCTCATCCATTTGCATAGAAAGAGCAGGGTCCATAACTCTTGATCCATTCCCGTCTTCATCCGTAATAGATTTTGTATGAGTAGAGGATATCTTTTTAACTTGTGTTAAAGAAACATTTAACTCTTTAGAAATATCTTCTGGATCTTTGCCATTCTCACTTAAATACTGAATAGCATAATTTTGGGCTTTACTTACCTTAGGCATTATAACATCTCTCTTTCTGCTTGTAATAATAAATTCTGTTTTTTAGTTTTTAAATAATCTAAATATAAACCGAAGACTATTCTGTTGGTTGTTTTAAAAACAAAAGTCTCTTTAATCAGTTTTTCTTTAGCGTGAACATATTCTCTTGGTGGTGTTAGTTGTGAATAAGGATTATATAATCTTCCAAAGTTTGAAACTTTAACATAATAAAGCATAGAACTATGAAGGTGGGTTTCTTTTGCAGCAGCTTTTACTGCTTCGTTGCATCTATGATGACCATTATCGTCTGTAAACTCACTATCATTTTCTGAACAAAAATATAAGCTCGTATTCTTTTTTACAGAATCTTTATCAACATTGATTGTATGAAATGTCATTTTTGCCTCATTGAAGTCATGCCATTAGGTAGTTTAAATCCTGAATAATCATCTTTATAGTCATTGTGTTTTTTATTTAAATGAGCCTTTTCATCTTTACTTAACTTGTCTCTGTTTCTATTTGCTAAATCACCTATGGTGTTTAACTCATCATCTGTTTTAACAACAGCATTTGTTAATCCAGCTAAGTCATCTTGATAAGACCTTCTCATTTTCTCAGAAGGCGAGCATATACAATCTATTGTTTCTTGATAGGCACTAAGAGTAAAAAACAATTCTATCTTTCTTCCACAAGCATCACAAACATACGTATATTCTGGCATTATTTAATTTCTCTTTTAATAAGAGTTAAAATTCTTTCATTTTTTGTTCTTAGAAAATCTATATATTGTTGGAATATAGAGTGGGGAACTTTGGTAAAACGAGTTTCACTCTTACATACAGAGTCTACAAAAGAATTAGTTCTTTTAGATCCTATAGAATGTTTTTGAACAGGATTGACGGGTTCTTTGTCTGCGTACGTTTTAATAAAATAATCGAATCTTTTTATACCATCTTTAGAAATGTGATCAGGTAGTTTTTGTTGAATCTTTTTAGCCATAGCCGATTCAGAGTTGTTGTCTTCTAGTAATGGGTATCCTGCTTCGTCGTAATTGTCTTGATGTCCATTTAAAGTATAATATGTTATATTATTGTCGTGATTTTTAACTTGAAATTTCATTTTATATAACTTGTGATATATGGGTTCCACTGAGTATTTGTTCTATTTCCTTCTATAGTAAGTATATGCTGATACCACGGCAAGTATTTTGCAGAAAAAGTTGGTTTTTCAGGCTTGCTTATTAATTTCATATTAGCTTCTTTGGGTGTTTTATTCCCCTTTTTTCTATTGCATTTAGAACATGCGGTGACTATGTTATGCCAATTTGTAGCAGATTTTATATCATTAAATCTAGATTTAGGAACAACATGATCGTATGTCAGGCTACCGTAAGGAAAAGAATTACCACAGTATTGACATTTATAATTATCTCTTGTGAAAAGATTTTTTCTAGAAAAAACTATTTGATATTTTTTATGTAAACGAAAATACCTAACTGTTTTTACTACAGCAGGTATCATATATTTACAATTGACTCCATTGACATATTCATCGTTATAATACTCAATAATCTCTATACCATGATTATGACAATGAGTATATTTAAAAGACCATGTTAAAGCCTTTTGCCAATCTATAATACCTATAGGAGAATAATCAGCATTAAGTATTAAACAATCTTTGTGCTGTTTCATATTACAGCCTATCGACTATATCAGCAATAATAGGATTTCTAACAATATCAGAAGCTTCCAAAGAAGAAAATCCAATATTATTAGTCCCTTGTAATTTTTCTATAATTGCTCTAAAGCCACCTTTTCTCATATTCTCTAAATCAGACTGATCTAAATCACCAGTAAGAATCATTCTACTATTCATACCTATTCTAGTCAATAGCATTTTTAATTGGTCGTAAGAAGCATTTTGACATTCATCTGCGACAATAAATGAATCATGAAAACTTCTACCTCTCATTAATCCTAGTGGTACAATTTCAATTTGTCTACTGGATTTTAATTTATGAAAATGAGGAAGATGTAAAAAATGATCTACTTCATCAAATAACGGTAGGAGGTAAGGATGTAATTTTTCTTCTGCTGTACCGGGAAGAAATCCTAGCTTTTCTCCTGCTTCTACGACAGGTCTGGTGATAACAATTTTCTTAACTTTAAAATCTAATAAATATTCTAAAGCCATTCCTATAGCTATATGAGTTTTACCACTTCCAGGAACACCCTGACAAAAAGTAATAATATTTTCAGCTACAGTTTTAATGTAATCTTTTTGATTTATAGATCTTGGTTTAAGTCTGTTTTTAAAACCAACAATAATATCATCAGGTTTATCTAATTTATTATCGCCAATAAATTTCGGACTCTTACCGTGTTTTTGTTTTTTTTTCAATGTTGTACCTCTATAGGAGTAGAATTAAATTAGACATGCGCCACCAGCACAACTAATTTCCTCTATCCCAGTGGTATTGTCCTCTGTTTCCAGTAGTTGTGTATAATCAACCTTAGTAAAACTATTAAATAAATCAGTATATATTTTCCAGTTATATACATCTTTCATACAATAGGTTAATCTTTTCATATCTTCTTCAAAGTATTTTTTTGCAAATCTTTGCATTTTAATTGCAAACATTTTTTTGTCTTCACTGTCTCCTTCTGCTTCTTGATTTAAAGTCATATAATCACAAGCAGCCCATAAATTATTATTAAAGGCATTAAGACCTAATTCTATTAAACCAGAACACCATAAAGAAGCATCGCCATATTCTTTTGCAATTTCTTTTACAGTATAAACTGTTGTAAAAGGAGCTTGAGGGTAATCTTTATCACCACTTTGTGGGATAAGACTAATTCCTGCAAAAAACTTTCTGTTGTTGTAAATAAATTTTGTTACATCTCCCCATTCTTCAGGCTGTACTGTTACTGTGTTGCTAACATTATGACTTAAAAAGTCTTGAGTACATAAAGCTCTGTTTTTGCCAGAGTGTACCCAGTTTCTTTGAGCGTCTTTTACAACACCTAACATCTCTACAGCAGGAAGTTGATTTTTCAGTTTTGATCCATCAGGAACCTCTATGGGAAATTTTACAACCTCATCAGTATCATTAGCCGACCAAGAGGATTTTTCACATGCTCGTGGATTGTAGCTTTTAAAGTGTTGATAAGGAGCTTCTAATATATTTGCTTGAACATGTCTGATATATCTTTTTGCATGATGAGGATGGATACCAGAACTAGTTCCTAACATGCTACTACTAGTACCTTCTGGCTTTAAGCATGTAACTCTAGCTGCTTGATTGATACCAATTTTTTTAGACAATTCTTTATTTGTATCTACAGCAATTTTTGCTCCAGCTTTTAACACTTTTTCAGTTAGTACAAGTTCATGTTTTTCCATAATTCCTGTTAAGGAAACTCCTAATAAAGCTTCTCTTTCAAAGATAGCATTAGTTGTATTTCCTAAATAATCAAGCTTGGTAAATCCTGCTTGTAAAGTACCTATCACTGCAGCAGCCTTGCACCTATCATAAAAATCTGCTTCGTCTACAACAGAGGAGCAATTAATTGTAGATAGGTTACAACCTTGCCAACCAGATTTGCCTGTCTGCTCATCTACGGGCCACATACCTACTTCTACACAGGGATTAAAAGTCATCTCTGTTGAGTCACTCCATATAAAACCAGGCTCTCCAAACTCCTTTACGGACTCCATGAGGGCTTTAAACTGCTCAAAGGTGGTATCATCTTTAAGCAATAACGCAGAGTTGTTACTTCTGGCTCTTTGGGGGTTGTCTACATACCAATTGCCAGTTTTGGCCTTGGCCATTTCCTCGTCATCTGCACTAAATAATGCTAACGACGCACTTCTACGAACACCACCAGATAGTACAGCATCGCTTGAGTGCATAATAATATCATAAGCATCAATTGGTCTGAGTTTCTTCTGTTTTCTTTCAAGACAAGCCTCCAATAATTCTCTAACTTTTTCTAAGCCATTTTGCAAAGGCTCAAAACCTGGAGCCTTGCCTACGCCAGAAGAAAGAGAAGAACCTTTTTCTCTAATGTTAGAATAATCAAAAACTATATGTTGATCTTTGTATTCTTTAAATTCAGGATCGCTAGGACGAACAAAATACGAACTTAGCAAAACACCTAAAGCATTAGACCAGCCTTCAATGCTATCTTCTATTTTATATTTTACACCTTTTTTAGGTTTAGGTTCTTTAGATAGTGATGGTAATTTAGCAATATGATGTTTTTGAACACTAAATCCTGTACCACTTCCACAAAGAAGTAGCCAAAAACACTCTTGAAAAAATCTTAAACGATCACAGTAAGAACTTGTGCAATTATAAATTTTTGCATGGCGTTTTAAAATAGGTTCTCCACCAAACTGTAAGGCTCTTTGACTTCCTAAAACCTTTTTCTTAAACATCAATTCATAGGCCCAATCTATTTCTTCAGAAATATTTTTATCATCGTAATGAGTTTGCATCATGGTCTTTACTCTATCAACAGCCTCTTTCCATGTTTCCCTTCTGTTTTCTTTTTCTATCCATCTAGCGTACTTACTAACAAAAGTATAATTCTGCAATTCATTTAACGCCGACATATCGTCTCCTTAAAAATTATCTTGAGTATGACCTTGCTGCTGAGAATTGACTTGTTGATGTTTGACAGTCATTCATATTATGATATGGCAAGGTAAGGGGAATGTGAATTGAATTTATCTTATAATACACCACACAATTGTTTCAACCAAGAAAAGTCTGTTTCGATTTCTTCTATTTCTATTCCTGTTTGGGATACAAAAAGATCAAATCTTTCTTTTGCTTTTTGGTCAAATAAAACTGTTCCATGACTTTTCGCCATAATAATTTTTTTTATACCCTCTTGGTGTAGTGCAAGAGCACAATCATTACAGCATTGACCAGTAACATAAGCTATGCCATTGTCTGGTCTTACAACACAATTAGATAGTGCGTTTCTTTCGGCGTGTATCATCCAGTGATATTTTTCTGGACGAGTTTTTGGTAGAACGCTGTCGTCCATACCTTTAGGGAAACCGTTGTACCCAACTCCTAGTATACGATTGTTTTTATCCGTAATTACACAACCGTGTTGAGTGTGTATGTCATGGCTGCGTTGCGATGCAACTTTTGCTAATCCTAAAAAGTAATTTGTCCAGTTCGGTCTCATGATTTTATTATACTCTAAACAAGCACTTAGTCAAGATGTAATGCACT
>Ga0209630_10003594_pt1 | contig 14093 bp, 13 predicted proteins | sample COG_01_FD_184745 | JGI IMG/M metagenome (GOLD analysis project Ga0209630, IMG submission 184745) | Pelagic Microbial community sample from North Sea - COGITO 998_met_01 (SPAdes) (version 2) | ecosystem: Environmental > Aquatic > Marine > Neritic zone/Coastal water | place: Helgoland, sampling... | reverse complement strand
GCAAACATCTCTTTACACTGGGTCTCTATTTCTGAAATAGCTGTAGATCTTTTTTTCTTATCGATTTCTTTAAATGCTTTTCTTAATCCAGTTTCAAACTTGTCTGCAATTTGCTTTTTAACATTTGAATGATCAACTTCTTCTATTTCCCATTTAGGTTTACCAGCTTTTTTTGCTAATTTTTCTATAGCTTCTATTATTGGAACAAATTTTTCATGTCCAAATTTTACAGCATCAAGCATAACCTTTTCAGATAATCCTGATGTTTCTGACTCGACCATTAAAACTGCATCTTTAGTACCTGCAACAACTAAGTCTAACTCGGAGTCTTTTAATTCCTCTAATGAAGGATTTAACAAATATTTACCATCTTTGTATCCAACTCTACTTGCGGCCACTGGTCCTTGAAAAGGAAGACCCGAAATAGCTAACGCAGCTGAAGAAGCAATAATTTACAATATGTCAGGTTGGTTTTCTCCATCATAAGACAAAACTGTCGGAAGCAACTGCACTTCGTTCATAAAGCTTGATGGAAACAAAGGTCTTATAGGTCTATCTATCAATCTAGAAATTAATGTTTCAGCTTCTGTAGGTCTAGCTTCTCTTTTAAAATACCCACCTGGTATTTTTCCAGCTGCATAAAATTTTTCTTGATAATTAACAGACAAAGGAAAATAATCTTGCCCGTCTTTCAATTTTTTTGCGCCAACTACAGTTGCTATTACAACAGTTTCTCCTAAACTTGCTATAATCGCTCCATCAGCTTGACGAGCTACTTTACCTGTCTCCAAAGTTAACTTTTTACCATTAACTTCTAATTCTTCTTTATGTATTTTAAACATTATTTCCTTAAATTTAATTGTTTGATGACCTTTTGATAGGACTCAACATTTTTCTTTTTAAGGTAAGCAAGAAGTTTTTTTCTTTTATTTACTGATTTAGTCAAACCTATAGTTGAGTGTTTATCTTTTTTAAAATTCTTAAAATGTTCTGATAAGTTAGTAATTTTATCTGTTAACAGTCCTATTTGTACTTCTGTAGAACCAACATCTTTTTCGTGTGTTGCAAGTAGTTTAATTATATCTTTTTTTTTCTTTATCATTTTCATTATTTTTCTTTATAATTTTTTCAATCTTTTCGGCATATTCAAATGAGTTATCTTCAACGAAAGTTAATTTAGGAAGAAACTTAATATCTAGCCTTTTAGATAAAGCTCTTCTAACAAGATGCGCGTACTCCGTCAAGATCCTAACAGTTTCTTTAGTGTTTATCCCCCCCAATGGAATAACATATACTCTTGCTGTTTTTAAATCTGGTGTCATTCTGACCTCTGTTACAGTAATTAGCTTTGAATTAACTGCAGGTATTTTAGCTTCATTTCTTATAAAAAGTTCTCCAAGATTTTGTTTTACAAGCTCGCCAACTCTAAGTTGTCTCTGACTGAATGGTCTATGTGTAGATTGATTACCCGTCATTTAAATTGATCTTTTTATCTCTTCTATTAAATAAGATTCAATTAAATCTTTTTCTTTAAAATCTATAAAATCTTTTATACTTATACCGCATTCTAAACCAGTTCCTACTTCTTTTACTTGGTTTTTTTCTCTAAATATTGACTGAATCTCACCGGTATACACGACAACACCGTCTCTTATAATTCTTGCTTTGGATTTGCTTTTTATTTCTCCATTTATAACTTTAGATCCAGCTATCTTTCCAGCGTCGGATACTTTAAAAACTTTTTGAATTTCTGCACTTCCAATAATCTTTTCTTTTAAATCCGGTTCCAAAAGTCCCGATAAAGATTTTTGAACATAGTCAATTGCTTCATAAATAATATTAAAATATTTTATATCAATTTTTTGCTCTTCAGCTAATTTTTTTGCCTCTCTATTAGGTTTTACATTGAAACCAATAAGGATTGCATTAGAGGCTTTTGCCAAGGAAACATCTGTTTCATTTATCATTCCAATATCAGATAAAATTATTTTTGCCTCCACTTCTTTATGCTCTATTTTTGTTATTGCCGTTTTTAAAGCTTCGCTAGAACCCTGTACATCAGATTTAATAATAATATTTAACTCATCTTTATCTTTATCGACTTCAAACAAAGTTGCTTTATCTTTTGCTAATGTTTTTTTATTTTCATTTGAATTATTTTTTCTAAATTCTGATAATTCTTTAGCTTCTTCTTCGTCTTTTGTTACAAAAAATTCAGCACCAGCATAAGCTGAATTGTTCATTCCAAGAATTTCCACTGGCATTGAAGGTAGCGCCTCACTGAGCATCTTGCCTTCATAATTAATCATAGCTCTAATTTTTCCCCAGGTATCACCACAAATGAAATAATCACCTTTCTTCAACTTGCCGTTACTTATTAATATTGTTGAAACAGGTCCTTTTCCTTTGTCAATTTTAGACTCTATGACTACGCCACTTGCTTTATCACTATACGAAGCTTTTAAATCCAAAATTTCCGACTGTAGTAAAATATTCTCTTTTAGTTTATCTAAGTTTATTTTTTTAAGCGCTGAAACTTCTACGAACAAAGTATCTCCGCTTAGGTCTTCTGCTATTAATTCATATTGCATCATTTCATTTTTAATTTTGCTTATATTTTTTTCAGGCAAATCGCATTTGTTTATCGCTACGATTATCGGCACTTTAGCAGCCTTCGCATGTTTGATAGCTTCAATTGTTTGAGGTTTGATGCCATCGTCTGCAGCAACAACTAAGATTACAATATCAGTAATTTTAGAACCTCTAGCCCTCATTTCAGTAAAAGCAGCATGACCGGGTGTATCGATAAATGTAATTAATTTTTTATTCTCCGTTGTAACTTGATATGCTCCTATGTGTTGGGTTATCCCCCCATGTTCACCCGAAACAACATTCGATTCTCTTAATGAGTCAAGTAAAGAAGTTTTACCATGATCTACGTGCCCCATTATTGTAACTATGGGAGGTCTGTTTTTAACTTCACCTTCAAATTTTTCTTTGGATTTAGTTTTTTCTATAGAAGGTTTTTCTTCCAAAATGGGTTTGTGACCAAACTCCTTTACAATATATTCAGCGGTATCTTTGTCAATGTTGTGATTGATTGTAGCAACTACTTTCATATTAAATAAAAACTTAATTATATCACTTGATTTTTCAGCCATTCGGTTTGATAGATCTTGAATTGAAATTTGTTCTGGAATTTTAACTTCTCTTATAACTTTCTTAAATTCTTTCTTTTCATCACTGTCTGGCTTTTTTTTCTCTTTTAGCCTAGCTCGTTTAACTGATGCCAAACTTCTTTGTTTAATTTCTATTTCTTCAACATTTAAAGCTCTAGAAACAGTTAGTTTAAAATCACGCTTATCTACAGGTCCTTTAAGTTTTAATTTACTTTTACCTGCAGGTTGGTTGTCTTTTTTAATAAAATCTTTTGTTGCCTGTTGTTCAATAAATTTTCTTGTAAAATTTTTTTTCTTGATATCTGATTGTGTATTTGCGGTGGTTGGTGCAATTGGTTTGTTGAGTGATTTGTTGGTTCTAAAGGGCTTTTTTTTTTCTACTGAAAAAGATTTTTTACCAGAAGTTTTTATAGATGTAGTATCGATTTTCTTTTTTAGATCAGATGAAATTGTGAGTGTTTTTTTATTTTTATCCATAACATTACTTGTACGCAATCTCTCTAGCTGCCATTATTAAATCGTCAGCTTCTTTTCTTGATAATGAAAATTCTTCCAGATAACCTTCGACTCTTATTTTTTTTCCTTTAACTTCATCGTATCCACCAATTAATTCATCCGAAGAGAGGTCAGCAAAATCAATAAGTTTTTTTATATTTTTCTGTCCTAATATTACAAGCATTCCTTGTGTCATTCCTTTAAGACTAATTAATTTATCATCGACTCCTAATTCTTTTAATTTTAAAGCAACTGCTTCTTTTTCTTTTACGAGCGTTTCTTTTGATCTTGTGATTAATTCTTTAGCCGTTTCCTCATCTATTGCATCTATTTTTGAAATATCTTCAGAGTTCGATTGAGCAATTTCATCAATCGACACAAAGCCTTCTGAGACTAAAAGCTGGCCCAATGTCTCATCGACCTCCAAATTTTTAATTAAAGTATCGGTTCTTTCTTTAAATTCTGTTTGTCTTCTTTCTGAGTCTTCTTTATCTGTAAGTATATCTATCTCAAAGTTAGTTAATTTAGATGCTAATCTAACATTTTGTCCTCTTCTACCAATTGCTTTGCTTAAATTTTCCTCTGTTAGAATAATATCAATTCTTTTATTTTCTTGGTCTATTAGAACTCTTTGTATCTCCGCTGGTGATAAAGACTCTGAGATTAATGTGGGCAGGTCCTCTGTCCATTTTATAATATCTATTTTTTCTCCATGTAGTTCATTGACAATAGTTTGAACTCTACTACCTCTCATACCAACGCAAGCTCCCACAGGATCTATTGATGAGTCTTGTGAATAAACACAAATTTTGGCTCTGCTGCCCGGGTCTCTAGCTACAGATTTTATTTCAATTGTTCCCTCATAGATTTCAGGGACTTCTTGAAAAAATAATTTTGCTAAAAATTGAGGATGTGCTCTAGACAGAAATATTTGATGTCCTTTCAATTCTTTTTTTACCTCATAACAATAAGCTTTAACTCTATCCCCTGTCTTTAGAATTTCTCTTGGTATCAGCTCGTCTTTTTTAATAACCCCTTCTGCTTTACCTAGATCTACTATTACATTTCCATACTCTAATCTTTTTATAATACCACTTAATATTTCGCCTTGTTTATCGATGAAGTCTTCATACTGTCTATTTTTTTCTGCCTCCCTCACTCTGCTGCTTATAACTTGTTTGGCACTTTGAGCAGCTATACGTCCAAAATCAATTTGAGGTAGTTCCTCAAACACTTTTTCTCCAATTTTTATTTTTTTATTCTTAGGATCATTTTTTTGAGCTTCTTCTAAAGTTATTTCTCTTGCAAAATCTTCAACTTTTTCAACAATATCTAGAACTTTTTGAATTTTTATATCTCCACTTTCTCTATTTATTGTTACCTCTATGTTGTTGTCATTTCCAAATTTCGTTAGTGCTGCTTTTTGAATAGCGCTTTCCATTGATCCTAGCACCAGTTCTTTATCAATAGACTTTTCATTAGCAACTGCTTCTACTATTCTTAAAAGTTCTAATTTATCTAAGCCTCTATTTAACATTCTATCTCTCCTAAAAAAAAATGGGCTAGTGCCCATTTTGAAATTTTAATTGTCTACAGTTATTTAGAAGAAAATTATGGTTTTTTCAAGATTACAATTTAAATAAATCAATTTTATCAGTATTTTCCCACGTAAATTCGCCTTTACTTGTTGGCTTTCTACCAAAGTGGCCGTAGGCAGAGGTAATTTCATATATTGGGTTATTTAATTTTAACATTTCTCTTATGCCTCTCGGTGACAAATTAAAATTATCCTCAATTATTTTTTTTACTTTTTCAACTTTTGTTGAATCTTCATCAGCTAATTTAACAAAAATTGATAAAGGTTTTGATACTCCAATAGCGTATGCTAATTGTATTAAACATTTTTTTGATACGCCTGCTGCAACTATATTTTTTGCTAAATATCGTGAAGCATATGCTGCTGATCTGTCTACCTTTGTTGGATCTTTACCTGAAAATGCTCCACCACCGTGCGGGGCTGCTCCACCGTATGTATCAACAATTATTTTTCTACCTGTTAACCCTGTATCACCATCTGGCCCACCAATTATAAATTGTCCAGTTGGATTAATATAAATTTCTTTAGGGTCAAGATTTGTTAAGAATTTTTCTGGTATCGATTTTTTAATATAAGGCATAATGGCCTCTCTAACTTTTTCTTGATTAAGATCTTTTGAGTGTTGAGTTGAAATTACTACAGAAGTAACTTTTATAGGTTTTTCATTGTTATATAGCATTGTAACTTGACTTTTAGAGTCTGGTTCAATCCCTTTTAGAATTCCATTCTTTCTATCTTCTGCAATTAATCGTAAAATTTTATGAGAATAATATATAGGAGCAGGCATTAATTCATCTGTTTCATTACAAGCATAACCAAACATTATTCCTTGGTCGCCAGCACCTTCATCTTTATTATCTTTTGAATCAACACCCATTGCTATATCAGCTGACTGTTCATGAAGATGTGTTTCAATATTTGCGGTTTTCCAACTAAAGCCGTCTTGATCATAACCGATATCTTTTATGCACTCTCTAACTTTAGAAATTATTTCTTCTTTTTCTATTTTTGGACCTCTTATTTCTCCTGCTAGAATTACTTTGTTGGTCGTTGTTAAAGTTTCACAAGCAACTCTTGAAACTGGATCTTTAGATAAATAAGAGTCAACCACCATATCTGAAATTCTGTCACAAACTTTATCTGGGTGACCCTCTGAAACTGACTCACTAGTAAATAAATATTTATTTTGCATTTTTTTTTCTGTAAATAAGAAAGATAGAAAGATATGTAATTAAAAGTAAAAAAAAGATCAAATCATTTTTAACTTTATTTGATTTTATCAACGGAACTTCAAACTCTATACTTCCTGTTTCATTTCGCTTTAATTGTTTAATTATATTGCCTTTATTATCAATAATAGCACTAATTCCTTTATTAGCAGATCTAAGGAGAAAAGTATTGTTTTCAACTGCTCTAAAAATTGATTTAGAAAAGTGTTGGTCTGGACCTATTGATTTTCCAAACCACCCATCTTCAGAAATATTTATTATAAGATTGGTGTTATAATCTGATTTTTGCACTAAATCAGTAAAAATAATTTCATAGCATATCAAAGGTAAAATATTTGTTTCGTCAATTACTAGAATATTATTTTTATCTCCTTTTAAAAATGAACCATGTCCTTCTGTAATTTTTTTTAACCCTAGGTTATTTAATACTTTTTCAAACGGCAGGAATTCACCAAATGGTACGAGTTTTAATTTATTGTAACTTTCAATTAGTTCAAAATTATTATTTATTACAAGCATACTATTAAAAAATTTTCCGGTTTTTTTGTCTAACTTATTTGCCCCAAAAACTATAATGTGCTCTTTAGAAAAATTATTTATAATCATTTTCTTAAAAACAGAGATTTCATCAAAACTATAGCCGCTAAAAACACCCTCGGGCCATATAAACAAAGTTTTTTGATCTTTGTTTGGATCGCTATACTTAATTAGTTTTTTAAACCTTTCTTCAATTTGTTTGCTATTAAGACCATATTGTAAATCAAAATTAGGTGATATAACTTTAACAAATATTGATTGGCTATTGTTGTTTAATAACTTTTTGTTCATATTGATCTCGTAATTTCCATAAATATAAAAAACTAAGATTAATAGAAAAAACAATAAAAAAATAAGCATCTTTTTAATTATATTAATTCTTAAAAAAATAATTACGGGTAATGTAAAAAAAGTTATTACGACTAAATTATACGAATATAATCCTATTGGGTTTAAAATTTGTAGAATCTCGTTTGACCAGCTTGTGCTATAAGCCCATAAATTCCAAGGAAATCCAGTAAATAATTTTGCTCTTACATAATCTGAGAAAGCTATACTTCCCGAAAAAATTATAACTGAAGTCAAATTAAATTTTAAATAAGGGCCGATAAGTAAAGCTGTGAAAGCTGTAAATAAACCTAAAAAAAGCGGTATTAAAATTAAAGCGAATGGTATTAAAACTTTAAAGCTATCATCAAATGTAAGTGAATTTGTGATCCATGATACGCCACTTAGATAAAAACTGAATCCAAACAATAATCCAAAAATAAAGAAATTTTTTTTATATGGTTTTTTTCTATAAAAACCTTTTGTTTTTTTATTAATATAAACCATAAAATAAAAAAAGAGTGGTAATATTATAAAATTAACAATTGTTAAGTTAAAAGGTTGAAAAGATAGGACTGATATTGAGCCAATAGTAAATGGTATAATGTACAGTACTACAAATCTATTACTTAAAATATTTTTAAGCATTAATTAAATTTAAGTATTTTTTCTCCATTTGATTCATTTTTAAAAATTCTTTTTCTTTTTTATGATCATAACCAAGAAGGTGTACTAGTCCATGAACCCATAGATGATCAAATTTAGATTTAAAGCTATTTAAGCTTTTACTTTTGATTTTATTAATATTTATAATTATATCTCCTAAATAAATCTCATTTTCTTTTTTAAATAAATTATTTAATTCTTTTTTTGTTTGAAAAGGGAAAGACAAAACATCTGTTGATTTATTTTTTTGTCTAAATTTTTTATTAAGATTTTTAATTTCTTTATTATCTGAAAGTAATAATGTGCAATATATATTTTTTTTTAAAAAAATCTTATCAAATGCGTTTATTTTATCAATTTTTCTTGTGATGTAGATAGCTGGATTTTTAATTATTTTATACCAGTTATTATTGTTGGTAATTACATTAATTTTTATCATCAGTGCTTTTGTTTTGATAAGCCCTAATAATTTTTGAGACAAGTGGATGTCTCACAACGTCATTCTGGTCGAACTCTATTATTTTTATTTCTTTTAAATGCTTTAAAATATTTTTAGATTTAACTAATCCTGAATGAGATTTGTTTATTAAATCTACTTGACTGGGATCTCCATTAACAACTAATTTAGAATTTTCCCCTATTCTCGTTAAGAACATTTTAATTTGTGTTTCTGTAGCATTTTGAGCTTCATCTAATATTGCGAAACAATTTTTTAGTGTTCTTCCTCTCATGAAAGCCAAAGGCGCAATTTCAATTTCTCCTGTTTCTATTTTTTTATCAATTTTATCTGCTCCAAAGAGCTCATATAGTGCGTCATACAAAGGTCTTAAATATGGATCAACTTTTTCTTTCATATCGCCTGGTAAAAATCCCAGTTTTTCTCCAGCCTCTACAGCTGGCCTAGAGAGAATTACTCTATCTATTTTTTTTTCCATTAAGAGTATTACCGCTACAGATACAGCTAAAAAGCTTTTTCCAGTCCCCGCTGGGCCTAGAGATAAAACAATGTCATTTTCTTTTAAAGCTTTAATATATTCTGATTGCTTTTCCGATCTTGCAATAATAGATTTTTTTGGTGTTTTTATTAATTGTTTAAAACTTTTAATATTAGACTCTTTTATTTCTATATTTTTTTTCACTGCTAAAACTATATCTTCTTTTTCTATAATATTCGTTATTAAATATTTGTTAATTAAAAACTTTATTGCCTCACAAAATATAGCAAGATTTTCTTTAGAACCTTTGCATGTAAAAGAATTGCCTCTAAAATAAATTTCTGTAATTGTTAATTTTGATAAACTTTTTAAGTTTTGGTCGAATTGACCCACTATAGCCATAAGCATCTCATTATTCAGTATCGAAATATTAACAGTTTCATCGTCTACCTTTTTTATATTAAGATTTTTTTCTAATTTACTGATTTCAGACATTTTATTTAATTATTTAAGCTGCATAATTTGTTAGATTATTATCAAAAATAGTCTCACCAAATAAAGTATTGTGATTTACTTTTAAAATTTTTACATTTTTTATTTTTCCAACTAAATCTTCATCACTTTCAACAATTACCGAATTAGCGTGTTCATCTCTCCCAAAATACTTATTTTCATTTTTAATTTTGTTTTCAAACAATGTTAATACAGATTTGTTGATTAAATTTTTTCTGTACCTAATCTTTATTTCTTCTGCTAGGTTTTGAAATTGTAAAAGTCTATTTTTTGCAACTTTTTGATCAATTTTTTTTAGATCAAAAGCAGGTGTACCTGGTCTTGCGCTATAAATAAAGGAATACGAGTTGATAAATTTTATTTCATTCATTAATTTCATAGTTGCTTCAAAATAACTATTTGTTTCTCCCGGGTATCCAATTATGAAATCACTTGAAAATTCAATATTAGGTTTTGCTTTTTTTAATTTTTCTAAAATGTTTAAATATTCTTCTATGGTATGCTTTCTATTCATTGCATCTAATATTATATTTGATCCACTCTGAACGGGTAAATGAATTAAAGGCATTAATTTTTTACAATTTTTGTGTGCTTCGATTAAATCATCTGTAAAATCTCGAGGATGTGAAGTCGTATATCTTATTCTTTTTAGATTGCTAATTTTAGATATCTCTAAAATTAAATCAGAAAGTTTCTTTGTTTTATAATTGTAAGCATTAACATTTTGCCCAAGCAGAGTAATTTCTTTAGCTCCGTTTTTTACTAGTTGATTTGCCTCTAATAATATTTCTTTAATTGATCTAGAAAATTCTGCTCCACGCGTATATGGCACAACACAAAATTTACAAAATTTATCACATCCCTCTTGAATAGTTAAAAATGATGATATTTTATTATCAGAGTTTTTAATAGAATTTAAACTATCGAATTTTTCAATTACATCAAATTCTGTAAAATTTATTGGTTTTATTTTTTTTTCCAGTTTCAAGATCATATCTTTTATTTGATGATATGATTGAGGACCAATTACAGCATCAATATATTTTTCTCTTTTTAATAAAATCTCTCCTTCTGCTTGTGCGACGCACCCTGCAATTAATACGATTGGCTTAAGTTTGTTTCGAAACTCTTTCTTTAATCTTCCTATGTCATGATAAACTTTATCTGTTGCTTTTTCTCTTATGTGACAAGTATTTAATATATAACAATCAGCTTCCCTTAGATTATTTGTAGATACATAATTAATTTGTTTTGTTAAATCTAAAATACGATTACTGTCATATTCATTCATTTGGCAGCCAAGAGTTTTAATAAATATTTTTTTTTGCAATTTATTTTTTTATTTTTGAACCGTATAGTTCTAATTTATGATCAACTAATTTGTATCCTAGCTTTTTTGCTACATCGTTTTGTAATTTTTCAATTTCTTTATCAACAAATTCTATTATTTCTCCGCTATTAATATCTATTAAGTGGTCATGATGCTCATCGGGGGATTGTTCGTATCTTGCTTTTCCACCTTTAAAGTCATGTTTTTCTACAATGCCTGCTTCCTCAAAAAGTTTTACAGTTCTATATACTGTTGCAATACTTATTTTTTTGTCTACAGCGTTCACTCTTTTATGTAGCTCATCGACATCAGGGTGATCCGTGGCATTAGCCATAGCTTGTGCTATGATCTTTCTTTGATCTGTTAGTCTAACGCCTTTTACTTTGCATTTTTTTTCTATTGCATTCATCAGTTTAATCTAACTTATATATAACGGTTTAATCAAATTTTTTTGCAATAAATTTTTTTTAATTAAAAGTTCAACGTTAGCAAGGTTAAATCGACCTAGATCAGTATTTTTATATCCATATAAATTAATTTTTTTTGCTATTTTTATTCCTTTCGCTACAGCTAGAGAAACCCTGGTCGAAGAAAAACTACCTGGCCCATTATTAACTAGTATAGAGAAATCATAATTAAAATTTACTTTGTATTTTTTTACTAGATTTAATATGTTTAATACTAACTGATCATTTTTATTTACTATTTGATCAAAATCATGAATATAAAATTTATCATCAATCTTTATGCCAACTTTATCATTTTTACCTATACAATTTAAAATAAGAAAATTTTTTATCACGATTGTGTTTATAACTATTTTAGCTTTTCAAAACAATTTGTATTCGAATACTTTAATGGAAGATATTGATGATTTTGGCATAATTTCTTTAATGTATCACAGATTTGAGGAAAACAAATACCCATCCACGAATATAAAAATTAATGATTTTAAAAAACACCTAGAAATAATCGAGGAGAATAAAATTACATTTGTAGATCCCAAAAAATTTGAGGAAGAACTTTTTAATAATAAAAAGAAAAGAAAAATTCTTCTGTCTATAGATGATGGTTTTTCTTCTTTTTATGAAAATGCTTGGCCAATTCTTAAAGAAAGAAAAATACCTTTTATTTTATTTGTTAGTACAAGAGAAGTTGGCTCTTTTAATTATATGACTTGGGATCAAATAAAAGAAGTAGCTAAAGAAAGTTTTGTCGAAATAGGAAACCACAGTCATAGTCATGAATACCTAGTAGATAAAGAAATTAAGATAATCAGAGAAGATATTGAGAAATCAATAAATATTTTTAAAAATAAATTAGGAAAAAATTCAAATTTTTTTTCATATCCTTTTGGAGAATACAGCCTAGAATTTAAAGAATTAATAAAATCTCTAAATTTCAAATATGCATTTGGACAACACTCTGGTGTAATAGATGAAACAAAAGATTTGTATGAACTTCCTAGATTTCCAATCAATGAAAAGTATGGTGAAACAAAACGATTTAATTCTTTAATGAAAACGCTCCCTTTTAAATACAAAAAGATTTATCCAGATGAGAAATATTTACTACAAAATAAAAATCCTCCTCAAGTTAAAATAAATTTTTATGAAAATATAAAAAATTTAAAATCTTTAACATGCTATTCAAATGAAGGGAACAAGTGGAGACCGTCAGATATAAAGTTTGAAAATACTAATACACTGCTAATTAATATTACAGAAAAGTTTATTGGTGAAAGAGGAAGAATTAATTGCTCATTAAGAGACCCAAGTAGTTTTTGGCGTTGGTTAGGTATTCAGTTTGTGGTGAGCGAAAAATAATTAAGAGCTAAGTTCAATATTTTTCATTGAATTAATTAGGCTCACTGGTTCAAAATCTGTTAATCTATTTTGTCTTATAATTTGATTCAAAATTTTTGTATATTCAGATCCTGTTTGAGCATAATTATTTAAAGTTTCTGTTAATTCTAAACCAGAAATTTTTTTATTCTTTGCCCTGAGTTGTGATCTTTTTTCTCTAAACTTTGAGTAACTTTTATGAGTGTTAAGATTATTTTTGTAAGCTTTTACTGAAGCTCGCAAAATTGGAAACTTTAAAATTTTATGATTTTTATTACTAGCTCGATCTAATGGCGCAATTCCTTGACCACTCCAAGTCCATTGCCCAAATATAGCGTTTCCTTCTAGGGCAAATCTAGACGTTCCCCAGCCACTTTCTTTAGCTGCTTGAGCTAGAGCTATCGATGCTGGAATTATATCCATACGTGCTAGTAATTCTTTTAAATCACCTTTTTTAACTTTGTACTCTAAAAGTTTTTGTCTTATCCATTGTTTCTCTGGATCAGTAGTAAATTTTTTATCTGACAGAACAATTAATTTTTTTCTATCTGCAAATATTTTCTCGTTTTCTGCCACTACCAAAGGCAAAACAATTTTGATAAAGGTTTCTTTTTTTAACTGTGTGTTTTTTAATCCATCAAGGTCTTTAGGGAATTGAGTAAAGTAAATGGGTTTAACTAGTTTCTCAGATCTTACTTGCCCCAGATCATAATCAACATCTTTAAAAAGATTTAGAACAGTTTCTGTTTTTAAATTTAAGTTCGGTAGAATTACTTCATCTACGCTCTTTCGCTTTACTTCTAATTTTGCTTCTACTTCTTTATTTTTCTCAGGTTTTTTAACTTCTTTTTTTATCTCAGGTTTTTTAACTTCTTTTTTTATCTCAGGTTTCTTTAACTTTACCTCTTTTTTTATTTCTTGTTTTTTAACAATTTTGTCTTCTGATAAATAACTGAGTCCACTAAAAGCAATAGATGAAATAATTGCTACCCCAACTATCCCAACGATTACTTTTTTTGCCTTTTGTGGTTCTATTTGTTGATTGTAAATTCCATGAAATAAGTCAGTAAATAAATTTCCAAAAAATTCATAAACAACTTTACCTAACTTTGGAATAATATTAAGAAAATTTAAACCTATTTGACCAATTTTATTCCAAGTATTTCTAAATAATCTTATAATTTTTCTATTTGAATCATATTTAAAGTTTTCTGCTTTTCTAATTAATTTATTTTTATCTTTAATTCTATTTTCTTTATATTCAATAAGATTGGATCTTATTTTTCCTATAGGCTTAATAATATTATCTTTTATAAAACTTGATTTAAAATCTTTTGGAATAGTAATTTTGTTTTTTTTTAAGATAAGTTCTAACTGACCAGATGTTAAATTTTTTCGATTATTTAAATAATCCTTAATTTCTTTAACATCATATATATAG
>Ga0209630_10003593_pt1 | contig 14099 bp, 19 predicted proteins | sample COG_01_FD_184745 | JGI IMG/M metagenome (GOLD analysis project Ga0209630, IMG submission 184745) | Pelagic Microbial community sample from North Sea - COGITO 998_met_01 (SPAdes) (version 2) | ecosystem: Environmental > Aquatic > Marine > Neritic zone/Coastal water | place: Helgoland, sampling... | reverse complement strand
CTCCAGTTACCACTGATAGCTTGGTCGAAAAACTTTTGCATAACAGCAACAGTATTTATATATCCTGTGTTGTTTGGCATCTCCCACAACAACGTGTAGTGGTTCTTTAGCGTAGAATACTGCGGAACAATCTGCTTAAGAGGCCCTTTCTTTGACTTCTTAACGGACAAGTATCCTCTAGGTGGCTCGATCCCGTTGGTAGCGTTTGACACAACGGACGAACTCTCGCTTGGCATTTGTGCGGACAATGTGCTGTGACGCAAACCGTGCTTTCTAATGCTCTTACGTAAACTATTCCAATCATAGTTTAATTTATTCTCCACAATACTATCAACATCTGTCTTATATGTATCAATAGGAAGGATGCCGTCACTGTATTTAGTGCGGTCAAAGTATTCACAAGCGCCACGTTCTTCAGCAAGTGTATTTGATGCTTTTAACAAATAATATTGGAATGCTTCTGATAAATCGTGTACTAGTTTCCATGCCTTCGGCTCAGCATAGTTTACTTTGTTCTTTGCTAGAAAGTGTGCAAGTCCAATATAACCAACACCTAAACTACGTCTTGCTTTTGTGCTAATCTCTGCCGCTTTAATTGGATACTTCTGATAATCGATAATTTCTTCTAATGCTCTTACTGCTAGTTCACATAGTTCTTCTAAGTCGTCTAGTTGTTTAATTAACCCTACGTTAATCGCACTTAGAATACACAATGCAATTTCGCCTTCTTCGTCGTCAATATGTTCTAAAGGCTTAGTTGGTAGTGTAATTTCTTGGCACAAATTACTCATGTAAACTGTGTCTTTGAATGAGCTGTGTGTATTACAGTGGTCAACATTCATAATGTAAATGCGTCCTGTTTCTGCACGTTCTTTGATCAATGCACTAAACAACTCCATAGCAGGAATAGTTTTCTTCTTGATACTGTATGCACGTTCGTATTTCTCGTATAGCTCTTGGAACACTGCTGGATCACCAAAGTATGCCTCATATAAGCCCGGTACATCGTGGGGGCTGAACAATGTAATGTCGCCGCCCCCGAGCAACCTTTCGTACATTGTCTTGTTAAGTTGAATACTATAATCCAACTTACGCACTCTGTTGTCCTCTGTACCTTTGTTGTTTTTTAGTACAAGGATGTCTTCAATCTCTTGATGCCAAAACGGGAAGTGTGTAGTAGCACTGCCACCACGTACACCATTTTGTGTACAACAACGTACTGTGCTTTCGAATTTTTTAAGGAACGGAATTATTCCTGTGTGTGCTACTTCGCCGCCTCTAATCTTTGAGTTTACACCTCTGATTCGTCCTGCGTTAATTCCGATGCCTGCCCTTTGCGCCGTATAACGTCCAATAGACATATCGCTGGCAAAGATGCTATCAAGAGTGTCGTTGCTGTCAACAAGAACACAACTTGCAAACTGCCTGACAGGGGTCCTGACGCCTGCCATGACCGGCGTTGGGATATTGATTTTAAATAGTGAGGTCGCATCGTAGTATCTCCTTACATAATACATTCTATCTTCTTTAGGATAATTTGCAAATAGTGTCGCCGCTATCATCATGTACATGAACTGAGGAGTCTCAAATATTTCATCTGATGAACGATCCTGTACAAGGTATTTGTCAACTACTTGACGTAGTCCTGCATAGGTAAAGTTTTCATCTCGCTTATGTCGAATGTAACTGTCAAGTGTTTCAATTTCTTCTTTGGTATACATTTCTAATATACTTGAATCATATACGCCACGTTCAATGTTTTTATTAATCATGTCATAAAAACTAATTGCATTAAATTCACCAAACACTTGTTTGTTTAGAGTATATGCTAACAGTCTTGCAGCCGCATACTGATAGTTAGGCGCATCTAAACTAATTAAATCATTTGCACTACGGATAAGAACTTCTTGTATTTCCTGTGTACTCATACCATCATAAAATTGTATGTTGGCATTCATTTCGATTAAACTTGCACTTACGCCCGCTAGTCCTTCACAGGCATGCATTACTACTTTGTGTATTTTATCGATGTTTAAGTGTTCTTTTGAACCATCACGTTTGATGATCATTGTTCCGTTTGACATATTTTCATTCCTCTTCGTTCTCTATTAGTTTCATATTTATTGTAGTTTGGGCATGCTGTATTTCTTCTTGACTTCAAAGTAATTTGGCGGTAGTTTAGCATAATTTCTCTCGCCAATTGGATAACTGATTAATGACTTGTCTATGTAAAGTAGGTAGTTAAACATAGAATTCTCTTTGTCTATAACGATATGTATCTCAAAATCCGACCCTGAAAAACGGTCTGTTAACTGTAAAGAATAACACATACCTAGTACGATACAGAACTCACAGTATTGATTCTCCTGTACAAGTTCCCACGGTGTTGGCCAGACAGTTTCATCCCATGGATCAGTATGAATACTCACTATAGGAGACTGGCTGTAAAAGTCAATAACATCTTGTATTGGAGTGTTTGATGTTTCTAAAGATTTTCTAAACTCGGACCAGGCTTGAAGGCGTTGGTCGTTATTTTTATCGAACATTATTCACCTGTAGCATCAATGTTTGTTTTTGATAATGTTACCTTGAATTCTATTTGCGATACGTCATCGCTAGGCATGTTGCTACCTATGTTTACATCTATTGTTTCGTCAATTGTATCAGCATCAGCATCTTGTACAAGAACATTAAAAGATATATCGTCCTCGTATGCTTGTACTCCAGTATAGTTATGACTATCGTTTAGTGTAGTTGTTTTATCTTTACCGTTTACGTTGATAGTAAGTATCCCTGATCTATAAGCTGAATAATTTCTACTTGTTATTTGATAGTGTATATCATAACGTTGACTAGCTACATCAACTTCAGCTGGTAGTCTAAACCTTTTTTGGTGTATAATGCCGTTAGCATCTGTACCTGTTCTTGAAATTGTATTTAAGATATGTGTTTCACCAAATACAACATCGGCTGGGCCTTCTATTTCTGGAAGATATGCTACACCATCCCAGTATGTTGGATCGTATGATAATACTGCTGTTCTACTAAAAGTATCATGGTCACTTGAGTTTCCTGGTTGTTCAAATTTAACAACACTCACAGATGGAATATGCTCAGCACTTCCATCGTTGCCACATAAAGTAAACATATTGTTTGATAAGTAGTTCTTAGTACCAAATTTTATCCAAATTGCATGCTTGTTTATATCTTTAAAAGTGTTATGTATTAATGTATTTTCATATGGACCTGTTTCCTTACCACTATTAGCTGTGAGATCTAAAGATAATAGATTAGTTCCAAAAGCAATTCCATATGCACAATTAATAAATTCAACGTCTTTGATATGATTACCGTTTGTATCCCAATCACTAGATAATCCGTATTCAAATCCATCGATAATACAATCTAATAATTTAATATGTTTTGTCTCAACTGTACCGTTTAGACTATTCATTTCAATTCCTACTGAACCTAAATCTGCTGCATCACCTGTTGTCCACGGACCTTTAACTTTCACATCTTTAAATGTACTATCTTTACAGCTATCTAAAACTATGACTTTGTTTATTACAGTTGTTTCTAATGTTATACCTTCAATGTGAACGTCTGTTGATTGGTTTAATGTTGTACTAGTTGCATCCGATGACGGTGTTCCTACTGTACTAGTACTGTTTACAGTTTTAAACATTGGCTTATTAGTTGTTAACGATCTAATTACAGTTTTGTCGCTACCGTCTCCGATGATAGTTGCATAAGGTGGAATGTAAATCGTGTCATCAATTATATACTCGCCTGCTGTAAGATGTAATTTTACTCGGCTACCAATTGAACCTTTAATAGCATCACTTAAATAGAGTTGGTCAATAGCTGTTTGTAATTTAACTGTTGCTATCTGTGAAGTTTCACCTGTTAGTCCAAAAGCCTTACCGTTTACTGTATCATCTAAGCGAGCTTGTAATGATCTTGTTACTGGTGTGCCTCCTGGGCCGCCTGTGTCCATCCATGCATCGTCTGCTCTGTATGTATATGTATCAGCTAGATCAAATATATTATCGTATTGTGTTAAAACTTTTGTGTTACCTACAGCTGGTGCTCCTTCGCTAACAGCACCGTTACCTATAAATAATTCTCTTGCATCAACAGCCCAACCTAACTCACCTGAAGCAAGTTGAGGTATGCCACTGCCTGCGTTTTTTTGTCCTCTACGGACTTGTATTCTTGATATCTGAACTACAGCCATTTCATTCTCCTGTTATACATATTTATCCGTGTTTCTCATAATATGCATACACTCTTTCGTACCATTCATGTTTCCATTCATCGTACTCATGTGGCCATAAGTCAAATTGCTGATAAGTTTCTCCGCCTAGTATCATACTGTCATCACCGCGACTACACATAAACACATGTCCTTCACGTATATCTGTACCAAAAACAGCATTATGTGCTTCTGCGTATGCAACCATTTGTAAGTAATAATCAACTACCCATTCTTGTTTCTTGGGCTTGTTAGTTTGTTTAAAATCCATAATAGCAGGATTGCCTTTGAATGTTCCTACTAGATCAGTCGTGCCTGCATACAGTTGCGGCACATAAAGTTGTACTTCGCTACCCCATATATTATCTACATGTACCATTGCTTCGTCACGTATTACTTCGGCCATGCGATGTGCTTTTTTAGCAAACGGATTACTACCCGGAGTAGGCCATTCGCCAAACTCTACATAGTCTTCCAAATATTTGTGCATACGTGTACCCACACCAGCAGCTTCAGTTGTAATTTCTCTTGCTTTTTGTTCCCCTACTCTTTTACGCCAAGCGATAAGATGTGTTTTATCCTTAGTAGCATCTAAGATTGTAGTAACACTTGCAACAGCATGTCCGTCAGGCGTAAGATACTTACGCTTACCGTCTACTTCTTTCCGTGATATAGGTTTATAATCAAATTTATTTTGTATCAGTGTTGTCATTTATTACCTGTTTAAAATCTACAATAAGACATCTACGAGTAGATGTTGTTGGATATGCGCCGTGGAATATAGCACCTTCCATTACAACAAATTTACCAGCCCAGTAGGGATATACGTGTACCAATTGATCGCCGTCAGGTTCTGAAAAGATAGAGTATAAGGCTCCGTTAGATGTGTTTTCGCTTTCGTTAGTATCAAAATACAATATCGTGCTTATAATATTATATCTATAAGAATGGCTGTGTAATGCTTGCCAGCCTCCTGGATTGTATGTTATAGTCCAAGCATGATCAATATCACCCGCACTTACCGGAGATTGTTGTTCTGCTAATAATTCGTTTGTTCGTTTGCGTATTTGTTCTGCAACATCTTTTATTTCGTCGTTATTATAATAATGTTGTATACCGTTGTTTGTTGCTGTTGTTTGATCAGTAGCTCTATTGTCTTCTAATCCGTCAAACAGATATTCTAACTTCTCATGATTGGGAAAGTCAGATTCAATTACCCATTGTTGAAAGTTAAATGCACTAAGAAGTCTTGTCATCTGTATCTCCGAAATCTTCATATTCATCCCAACGGTCCATAAATGGATCCATTGCATAATACGGATCTACAGTTGAGTTTGGATCATCCTCAGCGGTAATAGTATGCACTTCTGGTACATAATGTTTTACCATATTTTCGACACCCATCTTTAAAGTAATTGTACTACTTGCACAACCACTGCAGGCTCCGCCTAGAATTAATTGAAGATGCCCATCTTCAAAACTTACAAAATCAATTACTCCGCCGTGGCTATCTACCGCTGGCTTAACGTATTTCTCTAGTACTTTTTTGATTTGTTCGATGATTTCATCGTTTGTTCTCATATTATACTCCTATTTGTTATTATTATAACACAATACAGAGATAAGTCAAGAGTTTTTTTAAAGTTTATCGCCTAAGTCTGTTGCTGACTTGGCCATGCTTGATACAGCATTAGGATCAGCTTCACCGCTTGCTACTGGACTGTCTGATGGCGATTCTTTTGTTTTAGGTTCAATACCTTTTTCACTAAAGTTTGCTATCATTGACTTAACTCTATTATCAGTGTCGTAAGCAGCTTTGAATGTTTCATAATCAAACTGTTCGCCACCTACATTTTGCATAATTTTGTTTAAGTCTAAATTACGTGCATCAGTTCGTATATCGTTCGGAAGTGGTTTATCGAAATGTAAGAACAGTTTATCGCCGTTCTGATCGGCTTGTCCAATAAGTGTTCTTAATACATGAACAAGTTTCGGAGAAGCTGTAAGTCCAACTTCTTCACCTGCTTCATTGATAATGTCGGACATCAACATTGTTGTATCCTTAGTTTCTGCTTGAAAGGATTGTGCCTAATCTACGTGAACGTTGGATTGACTCTCGCTTTGCTCTGCCAGCTTCGTCTTCTCCTCCAGCTGCTGGAGCTGCTGCTCCCATACCGTCGTCCATTGCTGGTTCTTCTGCATCTACAGTTGGTTCCATACCTGGCTCTTCTGCATCTAGAGCTGGCTCATCACCCATAGCATCCATTGGCTCTGCTTCACCTGTCAACATACCAACACCTTGTGTTAATGCAACTCTAGTTCCTTCCATTGCTGTGTACAATGATTCTAGTGCAGGCTTAACTGTGTTTGTAAATGATTCGCTTTGTGCTGCGCCCATTTCGTCTCTGATAGCATCAGCTAGTTCTAGCATTGATTCACTTTGCATTTCTGCTGTGTCTTCCATCCAACCAGTTAATCTATCAACCATGTCTTTTGCAGCCATTACTATTTCTGCTTTGTCTTCTTCGCCTTCGATTAGTTTGGTAAAGTAATTGTTGATAATGTCTTTACCTTCGTCTAAATGTTTTGATTCTTTCATGTATTCTGACTCCTTTACCCAGCAATCCTGTGTAGGATCATTACAATCGTTTTTGCAATCTGTTGTTGGCTTACCGAATGTATCGCCGCAATCTTTACACACTGCTTTCATATGTCCTTCTTTGACTACAGCTTCGTTCTTCTTCTTTTTTAAGAACGCTGGTTTGTCATCTGACTTATCATCTGGTGTACCATTGTCGTCCATTGGCATCTTGCCGTCTTTTGCCGGTTTATCTTCTACATCTTTATCTGTCGGCTTCTTGCCTGCTTTTTTATCTTGATATGCTTTTAATGCTGGCGGAAGTTCACCTTCGTCAATATTAGATCTTTCACTAATCGCAGCATTAAGAACGTCTAGGAAGAGTTTGTTCTTACTGTAGGTTTTGTTTTGTGATAAGCCTGAAAAACTTTCGTTGGTTTCAATATCACTAAGTTTTGTTCTTAGTTTGTTTCTAGCATCTTGAAGCTGTTCAAGTGTAAACGATTCAACGTTTATCTTTGTACCATATTTTTTGGCCATTGTTTCATTCAGTGTTTTCGAGTTCACTGGTTTGTTAATATCTCTAATTTGCATATCTACTCTTCCCTAGCATAAATGTTGTTATAGTTATTTATCACAGTTAATTAAATATCATGCAGTCAAGATGACGCTTTGCGTCTTCTGTACGTATTTTTGCTATATCTAGGCGTGTTTCTGTGACTTCTTTCTTCATTTCGTCTTTAGTTGTTCGCAAAGTATGCGAATAAAACAATGCATCTGAGAAGTTTTTCTCAATTACTTTATCTAAGTCTATTGCATTTGCTGTAACATTATGCCCTTTAGCTAGATTTTTTGCTATTGCTACTGCCGCTGTTTTACTAAATGTAGTTGCTATATGATCTTTTGTTTTTAGATCGTGTATATGAAAGCCTTTTTTGTTCTCACGAATAACTAAGCTACCAATACGGATACTATTACCCTTAGCATATGGAAACATGCTTGGGTCTAAGTTTTCTTCTATTAGTTTTTTAAGTTCTTCTACTAAGTTAGATTTCATTTCTCGCAACCATTATACCTTCTTTGGATCGTATTTTACTTACCAAACTCTTGCGTATAAGGTTGTTTATAATGACTTGCTGTCGTTCGTTAAAACTTCCGAACGGAACCATACCTTCGAGCTGGGTTAATTCTTGCTGTTCTTCATTAGTTGTATAGATATTAAAGCTACCTATAAGTTCATTCAATTTCATTTTAGTGTGGCCAGTTGCTGTTGTAATGCTTTCTTCTGATCGTCTAAAGACTTAATTTGGCCTTGTATTGCTGTCCTTTGCTGAGCGATTGTTTTCTTTCTTTCAGCTTCTGCTTTTGCTGGATCAGTAGGTGCTTGTCCTGCTGGCATAGTTGGTGCACCTTGACCGCCTTGACCTGGTGCATTTGATCCTTGTGGTGTCGCTGTTGGTGCTGTTGCGACGGCTCCTGGAGCTGCTGGTGCTGTTACTGGTGCTTGCTCTATTTCAAAAATCTTCATACTCTTGACCTCTTTCTTGGTTTGTTTAACTTCCTGGTTCTTTTTGCACCTGGTGCTGACCTTTTTGTAATTTTAGTTTTAGCAGCTACTAAACCACCTTTAGCTGTGCGTGTCTTCTTTAATGTATTACTTGCTTTTACATTTAACGGTGCATTACATGCAGATGGACTAGCTCGAACTTGTCCTTTGCGTGGCCCGTATGTACATCTAAACTTAAGACTTGGACTTTTACCTGGGCGTCTTTGATACGCTCTTGATGTTATTTCAAGCACATTCATTTTCTTTTATTCATTCCCTTGGCTAGTCTAATACTTGCTGGGTTTGTACGCTTGGTACGTTTTGCTACTCTTGCCATTTTAGCAGATAATCTAGCTCTAGTACGCTTCATTACAGCTCGTTTTTTAACATCCATTGGTGCAAAACATGCACTAGGAGTAGCTACAATTCTATTTTTACGTAGGCCGCCCATGCAACGATACTTACGCACCAAAGACTTGCCTTTGCGAGCCCAAATTTGTTTTTCGTCGAGGGGTGATGTGAGTTCTCTTAATAACATATAGTTATTTATACGTTTATTGTAATGAAATTAACAGAACGACTATTGTAGATAATAATCCAGCTACTATTGTGCCTGCAGCACCAATAATAACTTTGGTCATTGATTTTTGACCTGCTGTAATATCACGGTGAATATGCTCTACTTTTGACTCTATGTTTTGCATACGAGTTTCAAGATTCTTGTAACGCTGTTCACACAAGTCAACATGCGCTTCTAAGTTCTCTTTTTCTAAATTAGTTGTAGACATCTAGTTAATCTCCGTTGTAATTATTTATCGATTATTTCAAATAAAATGTTCTTATCAGTTTCGTGTTTTGTAGAGAAAATGCAATTAGTATTAGCTGCTGTTTCTTCTAGGTTTACTATTACAGGTACAAGATCAAAATCATCAATCATCATGTCCAAAGTTAGTGCGCCTTCGTATGTATTTTCAAATTCAAATGTCCATACTCTTTGTTTGCCCTTAATAGCACTACCAAACTTGTATTCAAGTTTGCCAACATCAATCACTGACTGTGTACAACCTAAAGGTTCAACATTAACACGTAGCCCTATGGTTTGAAACATAGTATTAAAGTTTGCTTGTTGATTTTCTTTTTTCTTGTCTTGGCCGCGACGAGCATTTGTTTGAGTTATATCGACTACGGTTGTGATTTTAAATAGCATACACTTACTTATAGTCATAAAAAAAGGCCCACTTAAAAAGTGAGCCTTTAATGTTAAGTTACAGTTAAGCTATTAAGCTACTGCGAAACTTGCTGCTGCTGCTACAGTTGTATCTGTACCAATGCCGTCTAGTTGTACTAAACGTGCTTTGATTGAAGCTGCATCACCGTGATGACCGTCCATGATCACACTCATTACGCCTGAAGCGTCATTGATAGCATGTGCCATTAATGGATTTAATTCTCTAAGAATTAAGTCATAAGTTGAACCATGTGCTGCGTCTACTGCACGTAGATCTACTGGAGCATCATCTGTTCCATCTGAAGCACTGTCTAAGCTGATTAAAAATCCGTTAATTTGTGCTGTTTTTTCTAAAGTACCGACTGCATTAGCGCCGCCGTTTACTGGTGTTACGTCATAAGTTGCCATTTTATTTCTCCTGTTATCATTAAATGGACCAGCACCCTCTGTGCTGTTCTTGTATATGTATTTAGTCTCTTAGGAAAAAAACCTAGTCTTTGGTGCTTTTTTGGGCTCTTTTGTGTAATACACGCAATTGATTAATAAATGCAGGTCCTGCACGTACAATATCATGTACCATTTTTATAATAGGAAGATAAGCTGTAATAAAATTACTAGGCACACTTGCGCCTCTACTAGCCAATTGCACAACTCTTTGCGCTTGCATTAGATTCTTTGTTCCAACTAAAAATCTATAGTTTATCAAGTCCTTTGATTCTAACGGTATATCCGGCAAACTAACAGTTGGTTCGTTGTCTTTGACCAAACCTGTTTCAAAGTTACCTTCAACAGCTAATTTTTCTAAGTCGTCTATTATGTCGCTTGATCTTAATTTAGCTCTAGTTGCATACAACAACCTTGTAACATTTTTCTTTTTGTCAAGAGCTGTTAGACTATCAAAGTTTCCTATTGCTCTTCGCATATTTTTATAGTCTTGGTTAACTATTTTTAAAGATGTTTCAGCACTTACAAGAACCGACAATGCATTAGTTGGATCACTTCCGTTACCTATGCTAGTTAGATATCCATTAATTTGCATTGTAGATAGATAAGTTGTCTTACGCATTGTTTTTGCCGCAGCAGGATTTTTAAGTTTGTCCTGCGCATCATCGCTGCCAGATACAAAATACATAAAATTGTACAAGTCAGTTCCGCTTGCTTTAAATGAATTATAGTTTGAATATCTTGTTGTACGACTAGCATAACTTTGTACTGATGATTTATACTTAGGGAACCTTCTTAGTAAATCAACGATTAACAAACTTAGATAAAGTCGTTCGCAACAATCTGTATACGTGAGGACACGTAGATTATTCCCGTCTCGGGTCATCCTTGCTTCGTGTATCTCTTGTATGAAATCCATTACTCGCCTTTAGCAAATTTGTCAGCGTCTCTTGCAGTATCAGCATCTGATGGAGAATCAAATTCATCTTCGTCATCAGTGTCATCTAGTCCGCCATCATCATGGTCTTTTGCAATAGCAACTTTATGCTTATCAATTTTAGCTGCATGGTCAATTAATTTTTTAATAATAATTTCCTTCGTACCTGTCTTTTGTACAAGTTCTGCCATAGTACGAGCGGCAAATAACTCTCCAAACGATGAAAGTTCGTTACCTACTCTAGACATAACATTTGCTAATTCCATGTCTTTAGTAGTCGAAGATTGGTTCATTAAAATCCTGCCATAGTGTGCAAGTTGTTTTTGTTGTGGAGTCAATTCTGCTGACTCATTTACAATATCATTCATTTTCATTTTTTTGGTTCCTTATCGTTGTATTGATCTATTTGCTTTGGTAAAGCCTGCCCTTGGAACTAATTTAATATCGCCTCCAGGGTGTGCTAATACATATCCTTCTCCACCAGATGCGTGTGCATCTTTGGATACAGGTCCGTGACTACCTATTTCAGCTGTAACATCTGCATCATGGCTGTCAAATTGATTAATTATTTTATTCTTAATAGTCATTATACCTGTTACAACTTTCCACATAGCATCAAATGCTTGCTTGTATTGTCCTACATATTCAGCTATCTTTTGTTGTTTTTTGCCGCTTTCTTTACTTGTTTTAATCCAAGTAAGAAAGTCTGCGCCGAGATTATCTAATCCAGTATCAACTTTACTGTTTAGGTAATTATAAAATATCTTTGGCAAATTTTTCATTTGCATTTGTGTTAATGTGTTTACATCTAACATATTATCAATTGCTTGTGCGTTTCCTGCTACAACTGCTTTTAATTGGTTTATGTCGTCATCATCTATTTCGGCCGGCTTTGAAACTGTAACACTTGGGAATATCATTACCTCAAGTCCTTGCATTTTTAAATCTTGCGGCACTGGTGATTGATTACCTTGTTCATCTAACAGTCTATGCACTACTATTCCTGTTTTAGACTGACTAATACGTTTTCCTAAGTCGCTGTTAACATCCACTCTATACGTAACGATATTAGGAGTAAAAACATACTTACCATCTATTATTTCAGGTGTGTTATAATATAACAAGTCGCCCATTAAGTAACCTCTAAAGTCTTTAGGAGTTGCTTTTTCGTACCTATCAAATATATCTTTCATGTTGTTTGCAAATGCTATACGTTTTGGGTCTTCTTTGTTTGCTCCTCCGCTTCGGTTAAGCAAGTGGTTGGCAATTTCGTCTCCGCTTGTAGCACGTTCAACTCCGCCTTTTTTGACAAATCCTGATTTGTCTGTAAGTATGAATTCTCCATTCTCATTGCGCCCAAAAACGAGGGCGGGAGATCCATCCCATTTGACTGTGACATTTTTATGTCCTCCTTGCTCCATTTGCTTTAATGCTTCTAAAGCACGAATTGCTCCTCGTGATCCTTCATCAAAGATAATGTCTTCAGCATGATCAATACGGGCACCTTCATTAAGTTGTACCGATTCTGATACTTTCGCTGTAGATCCGTCAGGCATTTTATAACTTGCTGACGTACCTTTGCGTGTATCATGTTTAAGTTTTAGTTTGTCCTTTTTGTAAGTTGCAGACATCCTACCTTGCGATCCATCTTTGTTCAATGTATTGTCTGCATCTAGTTCAAGGTTGCCTACTTTAGTATTAACACTTTGCTTGCCTGTCCTAGTGTTTGCCCGAACAGTAGTGTCACCAACTTTAGCATAACGGTCATGTGGTCCATACTCAACTATTTTAATTTCACTGTAACGCACTATGCTGTACCTCTTATATCGTCTAAGCCTTGTAACGCAGCTTGTGCGCCCATACCTGCTTTGTTATCAAGTACTCCCGCATATCTACTACGTCCATTAGTTTGGGGGATACCTGCCCAAGTACCTGCTAGTCTATTTAGAAATTGTTCGTTACTCATTGATCCACTTAACCATCTATCTAAACCGTGATTTGCACGAAGATGGAAAATAGCAATTTCGTCTTGTAGTTTAGGTGTAAATTTTTCTTTTGAAGTATCAAGTCCCATTTGTCTTACAACACTTGATAAAGTTTTTCTAATATATTGATAACGACCACTTGCACTTGATCCTGAAAATCTTCCGCGTTCTCTTTGATCAGCAGCTAATTCATCTAGGGTCATATCTAATATTTCAGGTCTACGTTTGCCTGGATATACAGCATCATAACGTCCGCCTGACTCAGGTCCTGCTATAAGATCTAATACTTGTCCAACCTTACCTTGTGTTACACTGTCTTGTGATAGCTGTCCTAGTTCAGAACGCTTGCTTGTTGATGGAGTATATGTATTTTTAACTTTCGGAATATTACCTGAGCTTACACCTGCAATAGTTTGTAAGGCAGTTGCATCTACTTCTTGGCCATTGCCTTGTATTTTGTAATCTTTCTTAAATGCTTTAACAGCCTTTGCTGTTCTCGGACCGTACTTGCCATCAACTCCTGTACTACCTACTGAGTATCCTGCAGACTGTAATGCCTTTTGTAATTCTTTGACAGCGTCCATGTCTTCTTGCGGATAAGGTGGACCTGCTTCTAGGCCTGCCGCTAAATCATCTACTGAGTTGTTCGGATTTTGTCCGCCGCGGTTGCCGTCATCTGGTATTTCAGATATATTAAATTCAGTAAGTCTCATTAACAAATCATCCTTGTACTGTTAAGGGTAAGTCCACTTAGCTCTTTAATTCTTTGTAGTTGTTTGTCTTCTAGTGTTTGTTTTGCTTCAGGAAGTTTCTTACCTTCTTTTTCTAATTGGAATTCAAACTGTGCAATTAGTTCTTCATAGTTAGGTTCATTCTTTCTTAAGAACGCAATCATACTTTCTACTGTGTGAGTGTCCTCTTCAGTTGCACCTTTACCTAATAGTATTTCTGGAATATCTTTTGACCAATCATCAGCTATCACAGCATCACCTTTGTTAGGATCAACTATACCAAATTTAGGACTCATCTTGTATCCTCTGCCTCTTGCAAGGCTCGCTAGTAACATGGCTCTCAATGCTCCGCCGTATTCTGGTGTGCCTCCACGCTTGGCTCCACGTTGATA
>Ga0209630_10003584_pt1 | contig 14131 bp, 4 predicted proteins | sample COG_01_FD_184745 | JGI IMG/M metagenome (GOLD analysis project Ga0209630, IMG submission 184745) | Pelagic Microbial community sample from North Sea - COGITO 998_met_01 (SPAdes) (version 2) | ecosystem: Environmental > Aquatic > Marine > Neritic zone/Coastal water | place: Helgoland, sampling... | reverse complement strand
TAAACCCTAAACGTTAAAACCAACCCTACTACTACTACCTCGGGTGGAACTACGTTTTTCAATATCCTAAAACTCGCGGCCACCGTTTTGCCACCCTCGCGACTAGGAGGACACTACCTGAGAGGAAGAAAATCAGATAGCGGGTAGCGAGCCCCTTCGCTACATCGCTACTCGAAAATGTCGTATGGGGTAATTAGTTTTCAATTTTTTTTTATTTTTTGGGGTAGACTTCCCATCCCCCTGTGACACTCCTGTGACGCTATGGTTGTAGAATAGTATGTTTTATTTCCTTTATTTGGAAGTACAACTACAGTACAACGTACACGTACTGTACACGTATGCCCTACTGTACCAGTACTGTACGTGTACCCTCGTGTACCCGTGCAGTACAACGTTGTAGTGTATTAATTTACGCAAATTTTTATTTTAGGGTTTTTATTTTGCTGAATATTTACTGTACACGTACGTGTACGTGTACGTGTACCTTCGTTTTATTTATCTACCTTCGTACAACGTTGTACACGTACGAAGGTAGCTAGGATAAAGTTGCACTACGCGTACAGTACGTGTACAGCTGTACACGTACATGTACGTGTACGGAAATATTTCCGGAAGTGGATCTACGCGTGTACAGTACGTGAGTACAACGTACTATTTCCGTGTAGCCATAATTCACACATAATTCCATAAAACAAATAACACTTCGTGTACGTGTACACGTACACGTAGCCCATACCCCTTCTATCATACCTTCGTAGCTAGCTAGCTACGAGATAGCTATCTATTCTCAATACATCTAGAAATATATGGTGATCGTAACATGAAAGCCTGAGTTTTGAACTCGCATATCAACATCTATGAAGGTACCTTCGGTACTTCCGTAGCTAGCTAGCTAGCTAGTTTAGTCTAGCTAGCTAGCTAGCTAGCTCTACATACAGTACATAGTGTACGTGTAGATAGATGATACTGTAGATATGTTGATATTATTTATCTTCGTAGTACACGTGTAATGTGTACGTGTACAGAGCAATGTATGTACACGTACTACGAAGGTACGAAGGTAGCTGGTAGGACGTTCACTCGTCGAAACCTATCTATAAAAAGTATAGCTTGAGCTTAGAGGGCACTGACCTGCAGCCGGAAACTTGTAAAGGGTCGGTCTCAGGCGAAGTGGCAGGGATATCCGAGGCTTTGTATCGCCAATACAATTCGGAACCAGCATGTCATCTGTTGGCGCGGTTTCGAGCCACGCGGTGGTGGCACTTGCGGGGATCAAGTCCTCCCGGGAGAAATATGGTTCCGGCGCTCGCATCGCGAGACGCACGGTCGCGTTCACCCCCGCTAGCTTCACGAAGCGCGCTCGCAAGGTACGCCGGAGAATCCGTTAACTGCGATTCGATTCAAGTGGCCGGCCTTACATTTGAAACCTATGTGTGGTCGCATCTCACTTTGATTTTTCGCTCGGCGCGTTGTCCGTGTTAGCCGCGACGTGGTAGTCGTGGAGCGTATTTTTTCACTGCGTGATAATTGAAAGATAAATTCGACCCTCTCCGTTGAGACTTCACCAGGCCAAATTCTCGCTACGCGCATCGGATGTCGACGATGAGTTAGCGGCTGTCGCCGCTGCTGTGGAGGTATGATTTTGCATGAAAGCGTCTTTCGCCTTGCAAGCGCCGGCGTGCGACCGGTGCAGCGGACACGCGATTTCTTGTTTTCTTATCCTGCTCACACACCGTAGCTGACCACTTTCAAGAACAAGTGGGTCTTCGTAGCGTTACATACACACCAGACGCGGCGGATCTTACACTCCTGATTCCATGCGTCTCACAGGCTCTCCGTTTGGAGAATGAACGTCTGAAGGCGGACCTTGACCCAAATTCAGTCACGGTGAGCTCATACACACTCATACTCTCACACACTCATACTTTCCGTACCTCATCCCATCCCAAACTGAAGTCCTCCAAAATTGCGGGATGCGTTCGGGCACTGAGAAATTCGAGGCACTGACGACTTTCCATCTATGCTGCATTATTTTATGACAGAGCAAGGGCGCTTCCCCTCCGCCACCACCTCCCCCCGCCCCTCCTTTGCCGCCAACCCCTATGCAGCAGGCTGAGTCTGACACTATCCCCTCGGAACCACCAACACCGGTGCCTCCGCCTTCCCCGCCCTCAAATCCTGAATCTTCGGAGCCACATGTGCCTCCAGTTGAAGATGTGAAACCCGAGCCGTCCTTCGCAGCAGCAGCCGGTGGATCTTCGCACGCCCCCCCTGGCGTATCTGCCAGCAGCAGTGGTTCTGGAAGTGCAGGCCCGTCAGCGAAGGACTTCGTTCCTGTCACCCCGACTCGCGAAAATACAAAACCTATTTATGGTGCCAATGTTCTTCCCATGAACGAACCTCCTGCTTCAGAGAGATTCGCGAACTTTGAGTATCCCCCTATCACCACTGATGGCATGGGCGTCTGCATGTTGGATGGCACTCTCAACCAATTCAGGGACCATCTTGGGTACCGTTGGTCAAAGTATTGCGCACTTCGTGATGCCATTGATCAAAACGAGGGCGGTATTGAACTGTTCAGTCGAGGTTACGAGAAAATGGGCTTCAATCGCTCTCCAGAAGGAATCACCTATCGAGAATGGGCCCCTAATGCGACAGCCGCGTGCCTCTTCGGTGACTTCAACCAGTGGTCCACGGGCGCTGATGGTGTGTGGATGACGAAGAACGACTTCGGCGTCTTCGAGGTATTCATGCCCAACAATGCCGATGGTTCACCAGCAATATCACACGGAACACGCGTTAAAATACATCTCGAAATAGAGGGACAGGAACCTGTGGACAAGATTCCCGCTTGGATAAAGTTTGCAGTCCAGGCTCCTGATGAAATTCCGTTCAACGGTATTTACTACGACCCGCCAGACTCTGAGGTGTACAAGTTTCAGTACGCACGTCCACAAAGTCCGCCAGAGCTGCGCATCTACGAGGCACACGTCGGCATGTCTTCAACTGAGCCAAAAATTAATAGTTATGTTGAGTTTGCTGACGATGTCATTCCGCGCATCGCCCAGCTTGGGTACAACGCGGTGCAGCTGATGGCTGTGCAGGAACATGCATATTATGCATCTTTCGGCTACCATGTCACAAATTTTTTTGCCGTTTCTTCACGCTGTGGCACCCCCGATGAACTCAAGTATCTTATCGACACAGCGCACAGCTACGGTATAGTAGTACTGATGGATATTGTACACTCGCACGCCTCCTCCAACTCTCTTGACGGTATAAACATGTTTGATGGATCTAACGGACAGTACTTCCACGACGGTCCTCAGGGTTATCACTGGATGTGGGATAGCCGCTGCTTCAACTACGGAAACTGGGAAGTTATACGTTTCCTTCTTTCAAACCTTCGATACTGGATGGAGGAATTCAAGTTCGACGGGTTCCGTTTCGATGGTGTTACCTCGATGATGTACTCCCACCACGGACTTCAGATGGCGTTTACAGGTGACTATAACGAATACTTTGGAATGGCGACTGATGTTGATGCCATGGTCTACCTCATGCTTGCCAACGACATGCTGCACACACTTTACGACGGCCATGTGTTGACGGCTGCTGAAGATGTGAGTGGTATGCCAACACTGGCGCGGCCTGTATCTGAAGGTGGTGTTGGCTTTGACTACCGCTTGCAGATGGCGATTGCGGACAAATGGGTTGAGGTACTCTCGGAATGGGGCATGGATGAAAATTGGGACATGGGTAACCTTGTACACACGCTAGAGAATCGGCGCTGGGGCGAGAAGGCGATAGCATATGCCGAATCACACGACCAGGCCCTGGTTGGCGATAAGACAACTGCCTTTTGGTTGATGGACAAAGAGATGTACGATCACATGTCTACGCTGACGCCTGACCACCCCGTTGTAACAAGAGGAATCGCAATTCACAAAATGATCCGCCAGCTCACCATGTGTCTAGGAGGGGAGGGTTACTTGAACTTTATGGGAAATGAGTTCGGTCACCCAGAATGGATTGATTTCCCTCGTGGTGATCGCGTTGAGGCATCTACGGGCGAGTTTGTGCCCGGTAATGGCAACTCCTACCATCTATGCCGCAGAAGGTTTGACCTTGCGGACATGGATCACCTACGATACAAGTATTTGAATGCATTCGATGCCGCTATGAACAACATCGCTGGTCGGTTCAAGTATCTTTGTTCAGATCATCAATATACCTCTCTCAAGGACGACGGTGACAAGATGATCGTGGTGGAGCGCGGAGATCTTGTCTTTATTTTCAACTTTCATCCGAACCAGTCGTATAGCGACTACCGCATAGGGACAAAACAGGGAGGCATGTACAAACTGGTTTTATCTTCAGACAACCCCGAGTTTGGCGGCTACTCTAATCTCTGGACTTACAGTGCTCCAGATATCAAGGCAGATGAGTGGGAGTTTAACGGGCGCCCCGCATCTATGTTAATATATGCCCCAAGTCGCAGTGTCTCTGTCTATGCACCGGCTGACCTTGCGATCGAGAAGATGGAGTATGCCTAAGTCATACGATGAAACGGTAGTCTACTCGAGGGATGCTTGAAAATTAAGATCAGTGCTATTGAAGAAGGCGGTACTACTTGATCAAGTTGGAGAAGGGTGGGAATGACAAGAGAGAAATTATTCACAGGTACAAGCTTCCAAGTCAGAAAGCTAGCTCTTTCTAGATGCGTAGTTACTGAGCGAGGGTGTCACTTCAACAACTGTCTGTACGAAACGACACAAATTCTATTTATTTCAATCCAGAGACGTCCCCTTCCCTGTTTATGATCGCCGAGCTACTTTCGTGCCTTTTATGGCTGTTCACGCGGCGTTACTCTCTTTCTTTTTGCCTCGCTCTTATCCCAGTGCTGTTTTGATACCTTTTTTACTATCCCCATGAAATATCGAGCCCTGCTTGTTCGGGGAGCCTTGCTCGTCTGCTTCTGTATGGCTTTCAGAGCGGCCACTCCCACTTTCCTGGGAAGAAGTGAAAGAAACGATCTCAACTTTTCGTCCAGGTCATGCTCTCGCAGTGTTCCCTCTGAAGCAAAGCATGCCTCCTTCACCATTGCATCAACACTATCGGAATCTACGAGCCGTTTCAATTGTCTCTTTACGTCGCCTTCAACATCATCCTCTCCCTTGGTGCTCTTCGGATAAGAGTAATTTTTACGTGAGCACGGCTCGATGGATACCTTGCGTCCGCGGAAAAGGGTGTTGTGGAACTTGCGGCACTTCTTCGCTGCCTTACGAGACTTGAAGTCAACAAAAGCGAATCCTCTGAATTTCCTGTTGGATGTTCCTCCCCCAGCGAGGCGCACAGCATGCACGTCGCCGGCACAACCTTCACGCTTGAGGATAGTCTTCAGCCACGGCACAATGTGTTCGACCTTGGTGTCGTAAGGCATTTGACCGATGAAAAGAGTTGTGAGATCGGTGAGCAATCTCTCGCCTTTCGTACTATCTCCGCCCGCATCCATGACATTCTTTTCTCGCATATCTACGGGGATAATTTCGGTCGCGGTGCTGATTCCTATGAGCTTCGAAAGAATCGGAAGCAATAACAGTACGTTGGTAGTCGGTAACGGCGTAGTACGTTTTGTATGAGAAATCGACAGAAAATCGCGCTCGTACCATTTCAGGAGCTCGCGAGAGGCGAAAATTTCGGTCGGTGAAAAGTACTTCCGGAAGTACACGTAGGGCCTACACGTACACTATGAATCTGCGTATTTTGTATGAATCGCAAAAACGTACTTTCGTGCGCTCCTACGCGCCGTCGCTTTGTCGACTGATATGAAACTTCGTCAGTATGGTGTCTATCACGTCATGGATGCCCTCACAAAGTTTCGCGATTTTAGAAGGTCGGGACAAGGTTTTACGACCCCTCAGCGACCTTTTTACAACCGCCGGTCAAGCATTCCCCTCATCGTTCAACATCCTTGCTTTGATAGGGAGCGAGGGTCGCGAGCCCTCCGCGTCCTCCAGGCGACGCGTTAGTGTCTAACGAGTCGAAACGCGCCGGGCGCGTTCGTAAACCGGCGTGGACGCTGTCGCGCGCGCGGGCGCACGCAGCCGCGCGCGTGATGGCGCTCGCGCGCGCGCGCGCGCCGAACTAATTACCCATAGAGGTCGGATTTTTAGGAGTAATTTTTGCTGTAGTACGCGTTTTTTTCGGTTTTTTTCCAATGGCGCCGCATTCTGACTGTTGGCGCGCGTAGCTCCCTAACGCACGGGCGTCCACACGCGAAATCGCGACCGCGATGAGCCCTGATGATGGCGATCGCGGTGATGTGCGTATTTTTGTGTGGACTCGCGGGCAAACGTGCACGCTGAAATGGTACCAAAACGTACGTTCGTTTCCGACCCCCTCCAGTACGTTCGTTTCCGACTCCCTCCAGTACGTGTACTGTGCACGTAGCCACGTACAGTACGTGTACGGAAGTACTTTCGTACTTTCGAAGGTACGTGTACTTCCGGAAGTATCGTATCATACTTTAAAGTACTTCCGGAAGTACGAAGATACTTTCGAAAGTACACGAACTTCCGTAAGTAAGTTGTTATCTATTTCCGTAAATATTTGAAGGTTTCGATAAACGTAGGGCTACTAATATGATACGTGTACATGTGACCTTCAATTACAGTACGTGTACAACGCGGTAGGTACAATAAACGTTTATTATCGGATACCTTCATATGGCATGGAAATATGGTATGGAAATAGAATACTTTATTTCCGTAGGGCCTATGTTGTATTACAGTTGTTTTACTATTCTTACATGTACCCAAAGTAATAATGTAGATGTGCGGAAGTAGAATAATGTGGTGTACGGAAGTACGGAAGTACAAATCATCTAAAGTACGCACGAAAGTACTTCCGTACTTCGTACTTTCGTACGAAAGTACGAACTTCTGTATCTATGATATCTATCTTCGTACGGAATTACTTTCAAAGTACTTCGTACACTCTTCGTACCTGCTACAGTAAGTTGTTACTTCTAAAAATATTTCCGTAGTACGAAAGTACTTTCGAAAGTACTTTCGTACGAAAGTACATACACTGCAGTACTATTAGCTAGCTAGCTACGAAGGTACTTTCGTAGCTAGCTAGCTAGCTAGCTAGCTCTAGGGCTATTTACTATTTATTGCCCTAGCTAGAGCTTGTCTATTCTTCCGCACTGTACTCGTACGGGCACGATAAACCAATAGGGTCTATTGTAGACTAGAACTCGTGTACAGTACAACGTACTGTACGTTGTACTTCCGGAAGTACGAAAGTACGAGAGTACTTCCATACGAAGGTACTGTACACGTATCTATACTGTAGGCCTTTATGAGTACTTGCTTCCGAAAGTACACGTACTATCCAAGAGAAGTTGTAATAATAGAGAGGGCTAGAGACTAACTCGACGTCAATTCGCAACCATATCGAACTACGTGGTAGCCCTAGAGCTTCATTTCATTCTGCGTGCATGGGATACTCATCCCGATCAAAGCACACAAGAGAATTGCGGTTGGAGAGAGCTACTCGTGTTTTAAAGACACTAGAACACGCGCGTAAGCAAGCCACAATCCAGTCAGCGCTTCAAAGCGCGGCATCTGCACCAAAAGTCACGGCCCGGGGACAGAACCCAAGGAACACCGCAGGAAACTTAAATTTAAATAATACCGAGGTGCATACAGTTGACTGTTCCGCGAATCGGGGCAGAGATCAGATTAAGGGTGAACAGGTTTTGAGTGGTGCGAAGGAAATACAAAAAGTAAAATAGTGCATGTTTATTTAAAAGGAGTGCAGTGCCGTTGCCTCCCAGCAGAGTCCCAGATGGCCGTCACCGCTGCCAGCAGAGTCTTACCTTGTACTTCCACTCCACCGCCGCAAGATCAGTATACTAGCCTCACATACGATGTTCCTGATAACTGTGAAATGTCGTGTACTACTTTTAAAGTGACAAAGGCGGGTGTGACACAGATCGAGCGAATTGGAACCCTCCGGCCGAACTGATACAAGGCTGCAGAAAAATAGTTACCGCAAGCAAGATGAGGCTGGCGCAGTGAACGGTTCCGAGTGTCTTGGGTTAGGGCACAGTAGTTAAATATATAAATAACTTCGTCTTCCGGAAGGGCTTCCGAACCTTCTAAAGGTACGTGTCTATCTATCTATCTATCTATCTATTATGTCTACAATATACAGGTTGTATTAATACTTCCAGAAGTATCATATACGAGGGCTAGAATACCTTCGAAGGGAAGTATGAATTAGGAGTAATGAATGTATAGGGCCTAAAAGCAAGTCCAGGTATATATCAAGGCAACTTTCTAAGATATTTTATGAACTTAGCGCACGATCTTAGAAATATATTTTTCTACCTGAGAAGAGATCAGTGCTTCAGTACGTTGTACGTGTTCGTCGGACTTTTTCACGAGGTGGGCGTACACGCGTACAGTACCACATACAGTAACTCGATTAGACGTGGAATTACAGGTTTCATAATTGGATTTGGATGTCAATCTAAATCGCAGACAATACAGCAACTATCGCATCAGTTTGCTCAGGGCGCCCAACAGAGATGCGAATGCAACCAGAGATGCTTTCAGGACTTGAATAATGTCTCACCATGATCCCATTCTTAGCCAATTTCTCCTTCAACTGAAGAGCATCTCTCCCAATAACTCTATTTAAAATTAATCAAAAATAAATAATAAAACGAGTGAAGTGAACTTGCCTACACAAGACAAAGTTTGCCTCTGAAGGATATGGCTTCAGATAAGAGATTCTTGAAAGCAAAGAGTGAAGTCGAGTCCTCTCCTGAACAAGTTTCCCTTTCACTTCCTGCGAATAAAATATATTTAAGATGACACGCCTGTAAATGGAGATAATTTCAACCACTAGCGTACTTGCAAGTACTCTGGGTTACTTAAGGCTGCACAGGCTGCCACCTCCGCTGCAGCTGAAACATTGTAAGGTTGTTTGGCACGCCAGATGTAATCAATCAGGCCCTTGGGAAATGCGCCATACCCAACTCGCATACCTGAATGGGCAGAATGAGTGACTTTGGACGTAGTGCCAACATTAAATAATAAAAAAACCTGCAAGGGCTGCACACTTGCTAAATGTGCGCAGAACTATAAGATTGTCATATTTGACTACGTCAGCAATATGGCTTTTACAAGATGCGAACTCGATATATGCCTCGTCGAGAACTACGAGAACAGGAAGCTCGAGCATTAAAAGAAGCTCTCGGTCTGATAGAACACAACCATCAGGGTTGTTTGGGGAGGTGAGAAACAGTAGTTTAGGTTTATGCTTGTAAACAGCTCGTTGTATTGCTTCCACATCGATTTTGAAGCCATCAGCATTACACCGAGGAACATCGACAACAGTGCCACCTTCACAAGAGCCATAAAGAAATAGAATGATTAATCTCGCTTCAATGCATTTAAATACAACCTGCAGAAATTGGTCACACCATTTACTGCGCAGTCGAATGCATACATTCCAAATGTTGGAGGGGTATTGATGACGACGTCGTTTGGATCAATTACGACGCGCATCAAAAGATCGATCAGCTAACATTGGCACACAGACATATCAGTTTCTATAATGGACCTAAAACGGCAAGTCTTCATACCTCGTCAGCACCACACCCTATTATCAGATTTTCGAAAGGAACACCAGTTTCTTTTGCCTGAGGCCAGCAAATATCTTACTCACATCGTAAAGGAATACTTAAGAACGTGCTCCTACCAGGGTTTGTCGCAGCTGACGAGATTCGGGATCAGGATAGACGTGCGGAAATTTAAGCGAAGACAACGCTTCAGCCACCTCTGGAGCAGATGAGTTGAGGTTTGTGAAGTTGGAAGAAAATACAGAAGGCTAAATATACCTGGGGGGGGGCCATATGGGTTCTCATTGGCATCTAGCTTCACAATATCCTCAGGTAAGAACCCAAATTTCTCTGTTCTTTCGCAAGTCGGTCAGCAATAGGAGACATCGCCACAGCACAGTGAACAGAAAAGAAAAAATAACTTCGTCAACTCACCAGAAAGAACTTCGAAAGGCAATATTGGCGTGTACGGAGCTAGCTCCAAGATATGCTTACGGACATACCGCGAGTTACTTGAGGCTGTCGCCGTGCGGCATATTTTTTGTCCTCGCAACGTGCCCGTAGTCATAAAGGAAGCTCCTGCAGCCCGTGACGTAAACGAAGAAATTACGTTCATGTTCTGTTGAAAGTCAATCGAAGAAAGCCACCGTTGGCGCTTTTATGTTGGATATTCTGGCAATTATTGGAACTGGGAACTGTAGAAATGACTTTCTATGTGTCTGCTGTCCAGCACTTTCGCTAGAGCTTGTGTGCGCTAGTAATGTGGATTCGTCGAGTACGTTGCGAGCAGCTTGGGCAGCGGTGTGGTGCTGGGAAAAATATTTCTTTTCTTTCTTAATTTCTTTCGTGTCAGCATTTATTAATAGTTGTACTTACGTGTACGTGTAACGTTGTACTGTAGTCATACTCGTACAACTCTCGTACATTCGAATTTACGGTAACGTTGTACGTGTACACGTACGTGTACAGTACGTGTACAGCTGTACACTACAGTATTTATCCACGGCGAAGGCGAAATTTTTTTATTACGAGTCCATCAAGTACTCACAAGTCATACTGTACAGTACACGTAGGACTAGCTACACGGAGCGCCGCGAGGGCTTAATAATAAACTATCCCTATTTATTTTTTTAAGGCTTCAATATTCATCATATTCTTCGAATCATGCTGTGCATAGCTGTATATTGTAGACTGTGATCGATATCGGCACGAGTACGACAGGGTATTACGAAGTACTTTCGAAAGTACGAAAGTACATAGCAGTGCACGTAGCCCTACACTACAAACAGTACACTACAAACAGTACAGTACGTTCTTTGAACACCAAATGCTAGTCAAACGTACTTTCAGCCAAGTGTCCAAATTTGGCTGTAGCCCTACAGTACATCTGGAAAAAATCAATTGAACAAATTCAGCAGTACAACGTTGTACAAAGGTACGTTGTAGTGCTGTACTTCCGGAAGTACACGTACACGTTCGACGTTACAGTTAATACTTCCGAAAGTAATAGTTGTGAACATACAGTGTACTTGTACATACATACAGTTAGCAATATGTAGATATGTACGTGTACAATGCCCACAATAGTGTATTGATTTGCGGCGCTGTTTCTGAATGTTGGCAGGAATCCGTACACGTACACCTGCTCACTTTGTAGGTTCATGGAATAGTTTCGGACGAAGGTGGAACGCTGTATTTTCGGTAAGGAGAAGTCGCTGGCGGCGTTTTGCATGTCACTGTTTGTTGGCTCAAATCCGCTCTGCTAAATACAGTATTATATTGGGTTTCTGAGGGAGTGCACGCTGGAGAGATGCAAAGTGACGAGGTTATATGGCAGGTAGTTTCCTGTTGTGAATTTGCGAGCTGGTGACCGAGTGACAAAGTCCTCCCTACAGATAGTGAACCAAGGGCAGTGCAGCTATAAAGTAGTTACCGGCAACGAAACTTTCTGTCGGAACAAGTATAACGTGACGAGCCTCTGCAATCGCAGTTCCTGTCCTCTTGCAAATAGCCGGTATGCAACCGTCGTTGAAGAGGGAGGTACGCGATAAGACGAGAAAAAAAGTATCCGACGCCGGCATAAGTGAGCCTTCGATGTTTACAGGTGCAGCCTTCTTGTGCATGAAAACTGTTGAGAGAGCTCACACGCCTGCGACGCTCTGGCATAGAGTGCGGCTTGATAAAAACTATTCCACGGCGCTCAAACAAATTGATGTGCAACTTACCCACTGGTGCGGTACATAGAATGGTCACTTAGCGCTTGCCTCCTTCACCCTACCTTTTGTTTTTTCCAGGTCAAAATTCCTCGTACACAAAAGCAAACAACGCCTCACTAAGATTTCACAGTTTCTCATGAGGACGCGAAAGTTGATGCAACGGAGGAGGTGCATTTTTTTCATTTTTCTTCAGTAAAATGCTGAAGTTTGCTAATAACAACCTCTGTCCAGACCCAAACAAAGAACACTGCCGGCCCGCCAGCTGAAAAGAGAGGCGAAGAGAGAATCTAAGGCGCGCTTTCTTTTTTTCCATTTGGAATTCTTTCTATACAACTTCCTGTCCTCATCAGGCACAACTTGCTGCTCAATTAGAGAAGACGATTGAGATGGAATTACTGGTATGTGAACTTAGTGGCGATCTATTAGCACTTATCCAACATGCGTGTGCAGGACCGTCTGAGATCAGGAACTTATGACGTACTCGAACCACAAGAAGTGAAGAATGTTACAGAGAACGTCAGACCGAATATGGTGGGCTCATCATACGTTTCCCCTTATACTCTAGGCCGGTGTTACCGATGCTGACCATTTTTTACATAAATGGCCAGAACGATCTTACAGGAGAGAAACAAAGAAAACATCTTGAACTGGAATACGAGGGCGTCAATGAAGTCAACGAGTAGCAAAAAGTTGTTGCCTTTCCACATTTCAAAAATATGACTACGGAAGTACATTTTAAGTAGTAGAAGTATGTTACGAATTCGCGAGATGCTTCTGTGGACTGTTGTTAAGCCTTTTTCGCGTGAGATGACTAGGAAAAAGTCGCGTATTTCATTCGCCAGGTAGCAATAACTTCTTAGTACCAGAACTTCAAACTGCTGGGGTATCGTCGTGTCTACTGAATAGACAGTCCACGAGCCTGCCGCTCTTAGTGTGCAGGTCAAATAGAATGCCTTCGATAGCTAGACCCACGTAGATGTGATGTTCCCTTCACGGATTGATAGGCAACTAGGCACTCAGAGTAATCTACAAACAGTACTGGGTAAGTCTGCCGCTTCCTGTGATGTGAAGCGATTTCCGTATTCTCCGACAAGCTGTGTGAATGAAGATCAAGAAAATGCAGGCAATAACTGCAAGAAATTCAATACCTACCAAGTGAAAATCCACAACGCTGATTGCTTTCAGGTTTACAACGTGTATGAACTCCATTGGGGTTAAAACCAAGTGCTTTGAAAATCGAAAAGTTCAGAAAGAAGAAGAAACAAACAGAGAAACTGTTCGACACCTTAACAGCACAGAAAAAACTGGATACAGTCGTTTTCGTCTGCGACACGGCAGCGGATTTCCTGAGAGCATCGTAACACTATCGCAGCAACAGCTATGAGACGGCAACAGAGACGCACGCGCAGTAGAAAAAATACCTTAAGCTCTGTAGACAAGGGTTCGCGTGGTTGCGGACTGTAAGAAATAAGTCCCGGCCCTCGCGAACGCTGGCGTAGTAGTTCTAGGAGCTCAAAGTTGAAAACGAGTTCTTCGTTTGAACATAATATGTGCATGAATTTGATATCTAGGGCCTTCAAGCCTGAACGCAATCACCAATTGATGTCACGCGAGCCACTGGTTTCTAGTCGCGCTAGCTAGTGTATGTTAGTTGCTAGCTGCTAGCCGGCTCTAGCTACCTTCGAAGGCAGTTGTTAGCTAGCGCCCAACGCAGCTGCGAGCCACTGGGACTGGTTCTAGCTAGTCTAGCTAGCTACGTTGTAGCTGGTCAGGAAGTACAGCGATGTGTAGAGTGTGTGTGTTATTTCAAGTCTCCGTGAAGTGCAGCCCAGAAATCTGCTCGCTAAGGCAAAAACAACTACACGTACACGTACGTGTACAGGGTGTAGCCTTACCTGTACACGTGTACGTATGAATAGTTGTTTTTGTAGTTGTTTTTGTAGTTGTGTAGCCCTACGTGTACAAGGTGGCCTGTGGGTGCGCTTCGCTGCACCGTAAAATTATCCGCGCTTCGCCTGTTACTCCACCGTGTGCCAGCGTGCTCCGCCTGTGCTGACGCGCGCTCCACCCGTCGCGCCTTCGGCGCTCCAGTGGCGCGCTCCGCGCGCACCCCGGCGACTCCACCATCTGCCAGAGAGCATGCTCCGCCTGCGCTGACGCGCGCTCCGCCCGTCCGCGCTCCAGTGGCGCGCTCCGCGCGCACCCCGGCGACTCCACCATCTGCCAGCGAGCATGATCCGCCTGCGCTGGCGTGCTCTCCGCCTGTCGCGCCTTCGGC
>Ga0209630_10003583_pt1 | contig 14134 bp, 11 predicted proteins | sample COG_01_FD_184745 | JGI IMG/M metagenome (GOLD analysis project Ga0209630, IMG submission 184745) | Pelagic Microbial community sample from North Sea - COGITO 998_met_01 (SPAdes) (version 2) | ecosystem: Environmental > Aquatic > Marine > Neritic zone/Coastal water | place: Helgoland, sampling... | reverse complement strand
CAAAGTTTAGACAATGCAATTAATTCCGTAAAAAGGGAAATTCAAAACCGTTACGATTTTAAAGGCTCGGATACCACAATTGATCTAGATAAAAAAACGAATCAAATTCATATAGTTACTGATAATGACATGAGAATGGGACAAGTTGAAGGTGTAATTATTGGTCAATTGGTAAAAAATAAGATATCACCGGATTATATGGATATGGGAAAAGAGCTATATGCAGCGGGGAAAATGGTTAAAAAGGATATTCTAATTAAACAGGGTATCGATAGAGAGACGGCAAAGAAGATAGTAAAGAGTATTAAAGCTACTAAGTTTAAAGTGCAACCTTCCATAATGGATGATCAATTAAGAATTGTAGGAAAGAAGTTGGATGAATTGCAAGGAGTGATTGCTCATTGCAGAGCAGAGGACTTTGGAGTACCCTTGCAGTATAATAATTTTAAATAGGATTGTTATTTGCGTAATTGATGTTCGTGTTTAATTTACAAACTCAGCTAACTCCATCCATCTTTCCGATTTAATGTCTATTGCAGATACTGTTTCCGTCAGTTCATTCGAAATTTTTTCAATTTCAGAATAGGGAAGGTCTCCTTTGTTCAATTCCTCCGAGAGTTTGTTTTTTCTGTTTTCTAGAGTTGCTATATCTTTCTCCAAGATATCAAATTCTATTCTCTCTTTGTGGGTTAACTTAACTTTTTCTTTTTCAACTTTTACAGTTGGTTTTTCGTTCTGAGTTTGAATTTTCTTTCCGAGACTTTTCTTTTCTCTTTTAAATTCTCTGTATTTGGTGTAGTTACCAAGAATATCATTAACAGTGCCATCACCATTCATTACAAATAGGTGGTCAGCAATTTTATCCATAAAATATCTATCGTGAGAAACAATAATTAAGCAACCTCCAAAAGAAAGTAGATAATCTTCCAAAATTTGAATGGTAAAAATATCCAAATCATTGGTAGGCTCATCCATTATTAAAAAATTTGGATTTTGCATCAATATAGTGATTAGATAGAGCCGCTTTCTTTCTCCTCCACTCAACGTTGAAACAAATTGATAATGCATTCTATTATCAAATAAAAAACGCTCCAAAAGTCCCGTAGCACTCAATTTTTTCCCATTACTCATAGGAAGGTATTCTCCTATATCTTTGATAACATCAATTACTCTTTTATCCTCCTTTAAAATTAACCCCTTTTGGGTATAATAACCAAATCTAATCGTCTCTCCAATAACAACCTTCCCGCTATCTACAGGTTCTATTTCAGTAATAATATTCAAAAAAGTAGATTTGCCTGATCCATTCGCTCCCACAAGACCAACACGTTCTTTACGCTTAAAGATATAATCAAATCTATCCAGTATGATTTTATCACCATAAGCTTTGGAAACTTTGTGCATTTCCAAGATTTTATTTCCAAGGCGTTCCATGTTTACCTCTATTTCAACTTGGTCTTCTTTTATGTTTGTTTTCGCTATTTTTTCGGTTTCATAAAAGTCACTGATTCTAGCTTTAGATTTTGTTCCCCGTGCCTTAGGCTGACGCCTCATCCATTCTAATTCCTTTCTGAAGAGGTTTTTTGCTTTGTCAATATTCGCTTGCGTATTCGCATACCTTTCAGCTCTTTTGTCTAAATAATAGGAGTAATTTCCTTTGTAACGATGTAAGTCACCACCATCCAATTCAAGAATTTCATTACAAACTCTTTCTAAAAAGTAACGATCATGTGTTACCATGAAAAGGGTAATGTTTTTAGCAGCTAAAAATTTTTCTAACCACTCAATCATGTCAAGGTCAAGGTGATTGGTCGGCTCATCTAAAATGATAATATCTGGATCTTCAATGAAGATTTTAGCCATAGCTAATCTTCTTTTTTGTCCACCCGACATATTTCCAACCGTTTGATTATGGTCGTCTAATTTTAATTTCGAGAGAACCTCATCTATAGAGCTTTGAACACCCCATGCATCTAATTCACTCAGTTTTTCAAAAACCTCTTGCATTCTCTCTGCCTTCTCAGGTTGGGTAAGAAGTTCCTCATATTCCTTTGAGAGCTTTATTTTTTCACTGTTTGTATCATAAATAGTTTCAATAACTGTTTTAGAATTATCAAATTTTTGTTCCTGTTCTAAAAAACCAACAGTAATTTCCTTTCGATAAACAATTGAACCTTCATCCGGAACATCTTTTCCTGTTAAGCAGTTTAATAAAGTAGATTTACCAGAGCCATTTTTTGCAACCAAGGCAATTTTTTGGCCTTTGTCTAGTCCAAAAGAGATCTTTTCAAAAAGAATTTTTTCCGCGTAATTTTTGCTAATGTTTTCAACTGACAAGTAATTCATGACTGCAAAGTTAGTTTTTGAATCGAGTAAACATAAAAAAAGCGTTGAACCTTTTGTGAACAACGCTTTTTAATTTGCTAACCTACCGTGTTAATTGTAAATCTTATCAAATACAGCTATGTAATTCGCCATAATGATTTTTCTTTTAAATTTAAGAGTAGGGGTTAATTCTCCAGATTCCACTGTAAATTCAGCAGGAAGTAATTCAAACTTTTTGATTTGTTCCCAATTTCCAAAACTTGCGTTGTATTTTTCAATTTCTTCTTGGATTCTAGCAATTACCTTTGGATTTTCAATTAATTCTTGATTTGAACCTATGGTAATATTTTTTTCTTTTGCCCATGCTGTTACAAATTCAAATGCAGGAACAATAAAAGCAGCAGGCATTTTCTGGCTTTCACCAATAACCATTATTTGCTCAATGAATCTAGATTCTTTGAATTTATTTTCCATTACTTGCGGTGCAATGTATTTCCCTCCAGAGGTTTTAAAGATTTCTTTCTTTCTGTCTGTTATTTTTAAATATCCATCGTCCGATAGGGTTCCGATGTCTCCAGTATGAAACCAACCGTCTTTATCAATAACTTCGTCTGTTAAATCTTGCCGTTTGTAATACCCCATCATCAAGCAAGGTCCCATAGTGCAAATCTCACCATCTTCCTCAATTTTAATTTCAACGTTGTCCAGCTTTTTTCCAACTGATCCAAATTGCACTCCGGTAGCAAATGAGTTTACAGAAACAACCGGAGAAGTTTCTGTAAGGCCATATCCTTCAAATACAGGAATGCCTATGGCATGATAAAAACGCGCTAATCTTGGTTGAAGAGCCGCTGCTCCAGAAGCTATCGCTAAAATTCGTCCGCCTAATTTTTCTCTAATTTTACTGTAAACTAGTTTGTCTGCAATCTTTCTTTGGAAACTTGGGTGTTTTCCATATTCATAGGTGTCTGTTAGTCCAATTGCCCATGAAAATATCTTAGCTTTCACACCACCATCAGCAGTTCCTTTGGTAATTACACTATCATATACTTTTTCCAATAATCTAGGTACGGCAGTAAAAACGTGTGGTTTTAGTTCAGAAATATTATCTACCAATGTGTCTATGGATTGAGCATAATAAAGCGAAACACCAGAAATTTGATACAAATAAGTAATCATCCTTTCATAAACGTGGCAAATAGGTAAAAAACTTAATCCTATTGAGTCCCTTGTTACCGGTAGTCTAGGAAAACTTCCTTTAGCATTTTCAACTAAGTTTTGGTGAGAAAGCATCACTCCCTTTGGTGTTCCAGTTGTTCCAGATGTATAAATTAGTGTAGCTAAATCTGTTGCTTTTATTCCATCTTTTAATTGTTGGACTTCTTCATCACTTCCGTCTTTACCATTTTCTAGAATTTCTGTCCAATGTTTAGCACCATCAACTTTGTTGAATGTATAGATTTCGCCAAGAGTAGGAACGGAACTTTTAATGTTTTGAATTTTCTTAAATAAATCAGCATCAGAAACGATACACATTTTAATTTCTGCATCATTAAAAATGAATTTGTAATCATCTTCTGAAATAGTAGGATATACCGGTACGTCAATAGCTCCAATTTGTAAAATCCCAATATCCATAATATTCCATTCAGGTCTATTGTTAGATATCAAGGCAATTTTATCACCAGGCTTAATTCCCATTTTTAAAAGGCCTTTGCTTATCAAATTTGCTTGATCTACATATTCTTGGGTAGAGTATGTAACCCATTTCCCAGTATCCTTTCCTGCGATACAAACATCTTGGGGGAAATTGTTAAGTTGGTAATAAGGGACATCGAAAATTCTAGTAATATTTTTCATTGTAGTATCTTTATTTTTGCTAAATATAGGAAATAGCATTTAGATAAAAGTAAAAATCATTTAGTTAAGAATCAAATAATTGTAGATGAACATAAAAAAGAACTGTTTTTATAACTATTCTTTTCAGTAAACGTATTAACATATGGTTTTGTTTATTCAAATTCTTGATTAGAGTCTGGAATGTTTGCTTCGCATTAAATTTCATTAGATGTTATTTGAAGTAATAAAAAACTTGGAGTAGGTTTGAAATTTAGAATTATGATGAAAACTAATAGAAAATTAAATTGGTTTTTTTTGCTATTTATTATAGTTGGAGGAAATAAAACGACTTTTGGGCAAGATCCAATATTTACACAGTTTTATTCAAACCCAATGTATTTGAACCCGGCTTTTGCTGGTTCTAGAGTATGTCCTCGTTTTGCTTTAAATTATAGAAACGAGTGGCCAAATATCTCAGGCAACTTTATAACCATGGCTGCTGCTTATGATCAAAAAGTAGAAAGTATATTTGGAGGTGTAGGTTTAATCGTTTTAACGGATAATGCAGCTAAAACAATAAAAACAACGCGGGTGAGTGCTGTATATGCCTACAATCAATCTGTAACAAGAAAGTTATCTATTAACTTTGGTATTGAAGCAACCTATTTTCAAAAATCACTCGACTGGAATGAGTTAACTTTTGGAGATATGATCGACCCACGCCGAGGATTTGTCTATCCAACTAATGATTTGTCGAGGGGAGGTACTTCTAATGGCGTTGATTTTTCAGCTGGGGTTATCGGTTATACAGAGAAGTTTTTTGCTGGATTTGCTACGCATCACCTAACTGAGCCAAACGAATCATTAATGAACAGTGCAGATGTTCCATTGCCTAGAAGATATACAGGTCATCTAGGAGCTGTAATACCCTTAGAAGTGAATAGTGGCAGGTATGCAAAGACTGATGATTTCATTTCTCCTAATATAATTTTCACACAACAAGGAACATTTCAGCAATTGAATATGGGCCTATATATTAAGAAAAGTTCATTGACAGGTGGTATCTGGTACAGAAACAAGGATGCGTTTATTATTACCTTGGGATTAGAATCTCAATATATCAAATTTGGATACTCCTACGATATAACAGTTTCAAAATTAACTTTAGGGTCTGGTGGTTCTCATGAAGTATCGCTGGGATTCGATTTTGCATGCAAGCCTAAAAGGAAAACATTTAGGATGATAAGTTGTCCATCATTTTAAACACTAATGCTGCGCTCAGTGTAAACACTTTAACTATATAAGGCGAAATCTTTTTGTTATTATATGGACTCGACTATCTGTTTCGTAATCATAACAATTCCGCTGATAACCATAATCACCATAACCCAAATTCTAAAATCTTTTTTACTTATTCGCTTTAATAATGATTTCCCAATGATGTTGCCAACTGTAGCGCCAATACCCATTGCCAGGCCATATGCCCATCTATCACCCATTAGACTGCCTAAATAGCTATAGGTGCCAATTTGCATAATTCCTGTAAAAAAGGAGTTAGCAGCTTTGGTTGCTATCATCTCTTCTTTTTCAATTCCAGCATTTAAATAAAAGGGGTTAAGAATAGGACCCATTGCCCCAATGATAGTTCCTAGAACTGCAACGGTAAACCCAAGAGGAATAAATCCACTATGCCTCATTTTAAAGGGTTTAGATTTTTTTCCAAATCGATATTGAAATATGGTACTGACCAAAAATAAGCCAATGAAAACCTGAAGCCATTGTAGTTCTATGTTCACAAACAGATATCCACCTATCACGGCTCCTATCATTGCAGCCGGAGTGGAATAGAGGACAATCTTCCAATTTATGTCCTTCCAAAACAGAATCAAACGAGCTGGTCGGCCAATTAAAGCACCCAGGTTAATAATGGGAGCTGTAGCTGGAACACCAACCATAAAATTGATAATTGGGACATTCATTAATGAACCTCCACCACCGCCAAGAGTAGAGATTGTAAATGAAATTGCTCCTGTAACAAACAATGCAACTATGGTTAAGTATTCTGTTTGTATGGTGGTTAAAAATTCGTCCATTGCTGGTGCAAAGTTACACCATAAACAAAACTTATTAATTTCTTTTTTTGGTAATGTTTACTATCGACTTACTACCAATTGTTTGGTGTAAACTTCACCTTCCAAATTAATAGTTACTAAATAAAGGCCATTTTTTAAATCCTTAACTGGAAGTTGAATGTTGTTTTTTCCATATATAAGGTTTTGTAATTTCATATTATTTATTTTTTTACCACTTATGTCATAAATTATCAACTCACCATCATTGGTTGGTTTGGTCAGTTTAAATGATAATAATGCATTTGAACTAGCAGGGTTTGGTATTATTGCTAATGAATGTATGCTCGAAGATTCTTCTATAGCCGTTCCCGCCGCTGAAGATATTTTAAAACCAATATCAGCATGATAAATTCCATAACTAGAAGCTATTCCCGGCCAATATTGTTTATCCCAGAAATTACTATTATCTTCATATCTTGCCGCATGAGAAGCAATTATTCCATGATTATAAAAACCTGTAGTATGAAAAAAAATGTCATCTAAAAAATAGTACATTATAAAATCATTAATTTGATTTGTTGGAGTTGGATTGTTAAAATATGTATCTAAAGTATCCCCTGTATTATAAGCGTTTCCAGGAATATAAGTGACAGTAGCACCTACAACTTCTCCAACTCCAATAGTTTCTCCGATAGCATACTTTTTTGTTTGCCAGATACTAGATGTGTCGTTGAAATCTAATATTTCTACTATTTCGAGAAACGGATTATCACCTCTTCTTAATGTTGAATCATAGGATAATCTTGCATATGATCTGCCTCCATAGGTAGGGTCCCCAGCCCATGGGTCTTCATATAAATTGTCAAAATTTGTTTGCTTAAAGAATTGTATTATTAGCGTATCGGGAGCACCTGTTTGATGCCTGAAATAGCGGTATGGAAAATTAATTGAATCCACTGTATACCCAATTGAGGGGTCTACTGCTCCAGCGATACTATTATCAAATATATCTGAATATGGATCCATAACTTGTCCTAGACTGTGCATCCAAACAGAGCCTAAACCTGAAGAATAATCCACGTTTACTGTAGAATCCGGAAAAATATGGGTTCTGTAATATCCCGTATTAAAACCAATATCATATTTTAATACTTCACCGTAGTTATACCAGGCTCCTGTTTGAGCTTGAGCAAATGATGCTGCTAAAAGCGATAAACTAATTAATGCTTTTTTCATATAAATAAATTTATTCACCATATGCAGGTGGTTACCCTTGATGACCATTAAAAGTAATGAAAATATTATATATACTGTGGTAATTTATTTTTGAATCTACTATATATCGAAAAGCAAAACATATATTGATTATGAATGTTATACTTAATCCTTATACCAACTAGAATACTTCAAGTAATTATCAGCAATTCGCATAACCTCTCCTTCAAATAATGCTTGGTCAACTTCCTTGATTTTCTTAGCTGGAGTACCAGCATAAATGTATCCGGGTTCAACATGTGTTCCTTGCGTAACAACTGCTCCGGCTGCAATGATTGAGTTGCTTTCAACAATGCAGTCATCCATTACAATTGCTCCCATTCCGATGAGGACGTTGTCTTTGATAGTACAACCATGTACAATTGCATTATGGCCAATAGAAACATTATTCCCAATTGTTGTTGGATGTTTTTTGTACGTACAATGAACAATTGCTCCATCTTGTACATTGACCTTGTTTCCCATTTTAATAAAATTGACATCTGCTCTTACAACAGCGTTAAACCAAAAGCTACAATCATCACCACATACTAAATCTCCTATTATCGTTGTGTTTTCAGCTAAGTAGCAATTCTCTCCAAATTTCGGAACTTTGTCATTTATTTGTTTTATTAGTGCCATAGGTTTTTCTTTCGAATCAAAAGTAACTAGTTTTACATCACAACAAAAGAAAAATTATGAAAAGGCCTGTTACTATGTATGCTGAAAGTACTCCAAATCCAGCAACGATGAAGTTTGTTGCTGATGTTATGTTGGTAACTGATGGAAATACTGCAGAATATGTTAATCAACAAGAAGCTAAAGGAAGCTCAAGCTTAGCAGAGGCATTATTTAATTTCCCATTTGTAAGTGGTGTTTTTATTGCTTCTAATTTTATAGCAATTACAAAAACAGATGCCTTGCAATGGGAATATGTTTCAGAAGAATTAAAAGCATTCGTTTTGGAGTGGTTACAAAACAATGAGGTTGTTATTGAAAATGTTCCTGAAGAAAGAGAGGTTGAAGTAACTGATAAGGGGAGTACAGAAACAATAAGTTCTGCTCCACAAATAAAAACAGATGCGGATAAGAAAATATTTGAATTATTGGAAGAGTTTGTCCGTCCGGCCGTTGAAAGTGATGGAGGTGCAATTGACTTTCAGTCATTTGATGAGGTGACTGGAACTGTAACAGTAGTTCTAAGAGGAGCATGTAGCGGATGTCCTTCATCTACTGCAACATTAAAAGGAGGGATTGAAAGTTTATTAAAAACGCACATGCCAGAAGTTCAGGAGGTTGTGGCTTTGGAGGGTTAGAATTAAACCTTCTCAACCAAAGTAGTCAAGAAGGTTTTAACACGTTCTGTCATAAACCCTTCTTTTTCAGCCGTTGGTCAAGATCCAAACGTAGCTCCTTGATTGGCAGAAAACCATTGTATTAATAAATTTACAGTCTACCGATTGCTTTTCTTTTTTATAAAAAAAATAATAAAGCTCATTAACACTAACCCTAAAATTCCAAGACTATAGAATATTAGTTTTGAGCTTTCTTTTTTGAGCTTTAATGTTTCATTTAGCTCGAGAAGCTTCTTATTACTATCCATAATAATTTCTAGCTGTTCTCTCTGATTTTGAAATTGGAATTTAGCTTCCATTTCATGCAATTTATCAAATTGGTTTATAGAGAAAATGTCTTCTTGCAGTTCTGAGTATTGTAAATGAAATTCATAAGCTTTCTTATAATCCTTTAAATCATAATGCAATTCAGAAAGGCTTTCGTAAATTTCTTTAATATTTGATTTTGAGTTAATTGAATTTGACAACCGCAAGCTATTGTTATAGTAAAACAAGGAACTGTCATAGTTTTCTGTATAGAAAAAGTAATCACCTAGATTCCTTAAGCTTTCTGAATAAGTAAGTGTGTCTCCTAACCCTTTCCGTAAATTCATTGCGTATAAAAAGTTGCTATATGAATCTTTCATTTTTCCATTTAAGAAATAGATGATTCCTAAATTATTGTATTGATGTGCAATTTTATGCGTGAAATCAATTTCGGAATAGAAAGCGAGCGCTTTTTTATAGTATGTTTCTGCAGAGTCAAGGGTTCGGAGGTTTTGAAAATAGATACCTCTTAAATTACAAGCATTGGCATATTCTAAATTGTCCTTTGTTAGCTGACTTATAATAATTGATTGATTGTTATATTCAAGCATTTTTTCATTGTCACCAATATCTAGATAGAGATAGGTAATGTTGTTAAGGGTTGTAAGTAAATAAGAAGAATCAGGATCTTCTTGTTGTAGTTTTTGAAGCGATAAAAAGTAATATTCTAAAGCCTTATCGTAATCTGTTTGTTCATGATGAATTCGTCCTATCCAGTTAAGTGTGTTTGCTGTTTCTGTTATTTTTCCATGTTTATATCTAATTTGTAAAGATTCCATAAAGAATTCTAGAGCATCCATTCTATTTCCTCTTCGGTATTCAATGTGCGCGAGATAATTTAATCCATGATGTTCTTCTTCTTTGTTTAAGTTAGTGAAGCCTGAGTGCAATAGTTCTTCGCTGTATTTTTCTGCAGAATCTAAATCAGTTTCCAAATAGTTTTCGATGATTGGTTTTAATTCTTGCAGTTTATCCTGTGAAAAGCCTAAATTATAAGTGCTTAAGAATAGTATAAGATATAGAATCCGATTGCTCATTAATCAATAAACCTTGGCTTAAGTTTAAGCATCAAAACAGATAAAGAATGTGCAATAAAAAATGAAGCGAAAATATCTATGCTGTAATGACCATGAGACATTAGTACAATAAAAACCATTATAATAGAGTAGGTTATTGCTATCCATTTCACACGTTTTACACTTGTTAATAAGGCATAAAAAAACGGAGCACCAACATGGCCTGAAAAGAACATGTCTGCGTTAAAAGAATAATAGGATAATTCTTCAGGGACAACTAATAGAGTTTCGGGAGGGCCAATATGCGTAAGAGCTATAAAAAAGCACCTTACGATTACAAACAAACTAAGGGAAACCAGAATAAACGGAAATTCTTTTGGGAAAATTAATCTATATATAATGTTACCTGCCCAAAATAAAAGAACCGCCCAAAAGAATATAAAGTTTAAATCATAGATAGGGATATTATCCAATATTAAATCCCCAACTGCTTGGCCTTGAACATGGTCTACATAAGTGGAAACTTTGTTGTTAACAGCGAATGAGGATGATAGTGCAGCAATTCCAACAACGAAAAGGGCTATTTTTTTGTTGGAAGAAAGGATTTCCCTCCACTGAGATTGTTTGGATGTCATTTAATAATTGCTAATTTTTCTTTTAAGTATTTACCTGTATAGGATGAATTGCAATTTACTAAATTTTCTGGAGTTCCTTCAAAAACGATGTTTCCTCCTTGCTCGCCACCTTCAGGACCAAGATCAACAACCCAATCTGCGCATTTAATTATTTCTGCGTTATGCTCAATTACTGCAATGGAGTGTCCGATTTCAATTAAAGCATTGACCGCAGATAGTAACTTACGAATATCATGAAAGTGCAATCCAGTTGTTGGTTCATCAAAAATAAAAAGTGTTTTAGATTGTGTTTTTCCTTTCGAGAGAAATGAAGCTAACTTAACTCGCTGAGCCTCTCCGCCACTAAGCGTATTACTCGATTGACCAAGTTGGATATAACCTAAACCTACATCTTGCAATGGTTGAATTTTGGCGACAATTCGTTTTTCAATTCTTTCGTCAGACAGAGAAAAGAACTCAATAGCGTCATCGACAGTCATACATAAGATATCGAATATGTTTTTCTCTTTATATCTAACTTCTAAAACATCATCTTTAAACCTCTGAGAATTGCAAGAGTCACATTCCAAGTAAACATCTGCCATAAATTGCATCGAAACTTTAATTGTCCCTTCTCCTTCGCAGGCATCACATCTTCCTCCTTCCACATTAAAGCTAAAGTGCTTGGGTTGGAACCCATTTATTTTTGAAATTTGTTGATTACTGTAAAGTGCTCTAATTTCATCATAAGCCTTAACATAGGTAACTGGATTTGATCGAGAACTTTTTCCAATAGGGTTTTGATCAACAAATTCAATATCTTCTATTAATTTAAAATCTCCAGAAAGGTTATCATATTCTCCAGTTCTAGCAGAAGTTCCTCCTAATTGTTTTTTTAATGCTGGATATAATATCTGTCTGATTAAGGTTGATTTTCCACTACCACTAACACCTGTTATAACAGTAAGTGTTTCCAAAGGAATTTGAACTGTAAGGTTTTTAAGATTATTTTCTCTAGCCCCTTCAATAGTTATCGAGTTTTTCCAAGGCCTTCTTTTTAATGGAACAGGAATAACTTCTTTTAACGTTAAATACTTAGCTGTTAGGCTTTTATCTGAATAAATCAAGTCATTGTGATTTCCCTGAAACACGACTTCACCTCCATGTGAACCAGCCATTGGTCCCATGTCAATTATTTCGTCAGCATTTTTCATGACTTCCTCTTCATGTTCAACTATAATAACAGTGTTACCTAGATTTTTTAATGAGTTTAAGACCTTAAGTAATCTTTTGGTGTCTCTTGGGTGTAAACCAATACTTGGTTCATCTAAAATATACATGGATCCTACTAAACTGCTGCCTAATGATGTCGCAAGGTTAATGCGCTGTGATTCTCCACCAGATAGTGAATTAGATTGCCTATTGAGTGTTAAATAGCCTAATCCAACATCGCTCAAGTATTGCAGTCGGGAATTAATCTCCAACAATAATCGTTTAGCAATTATTTGGTCATGTTTATTCAATTTAATTCCATCCATAAACTCCTTGAATGAATCAATGTTCAGAGATGCTATTTCCATTATAGCTTTTCCTGCAACAGTAACATAGCTGGCATCTTTTCGAAGTTTATTTCCGTTACAATCAGGGCATAAAGTTTTCCCTTTATACCGACTTAACATTACTCTGTACTGAATTTTGTAGATTTTACTTTCTAAATATTTAAAGAATGCATGAAGCCCACGGAAATATTTGTTACCTGTCCATATTAGTTTGATCTGTTCTTTACTCAACTCATGAAAAGGTTTGTGAATAGGGAAGTCGAATTCATGTGCGTTCATTACTAATTCATTTTTCCAAACTTGCATTTTCTCTCCCCTCCAGCAAATTACAGCATCATCATAAACTGATAAATTCTTATTTGGGATAACTAAATCAGCATCTATTCCAAGAACTTTCCCAAAACCTTCACAAGTAGGGCAGGCTCCTATAGGATTATTGAAGGTAAAGAAATTAACCGAAGGCTCAGTAAATGCGATTCCGTCTAGTTCAAACTTATTTGAGAATGTTTTGACAACTTCTTTCTCACGAACTATAATTGCAATACAATCTCCTTCTCCTTCTAGGAATGCTGCTTCCGCAGATTCACCGATCCGTGCTTGATTTTCATCACTTTCATTGTCGCAGATTAATCGATCAATTAATAGTTGAATACTTCTGCTGTCCTTTAGTGTTTTTGAAGCTAATATTTTATCTATTCTTTCAATTTTTCCTTCCAGATAAACTCGACTAAACCCTTGGGCGATAAATATTTCCAATTGTTTTTTTACGGTCCTATCTTTTTGTACAATAACAGGAGATAAGATTAAGGCTTTTGTCCCTTTTTCAAATGAGTTTAGGAAATCAACAACATCTGTTGCCGTTTCTCTTTTGACTTCCATACCAGAAATAGGTGAGTGGGTCTTTCCAATGCGAGCAAATAGTATCTTTAAAAAGTCATATATCTCAGTGCTCGTTCCAACTGTAGATCTGGGATTACTCGTGTTTACCTTTTGCTCGATGGCAATTGCTGGTGATATTCCTTTGATTCCATCAACATCTGGTTTGTCAAGTCTCCCCAAAAATTGGCGAGCATAAGAACTTAAACTTTCAACATAACGTCTTTGACCTTCGGCATATAACGTATCAAAAGCCAATGAAGATTTACCAGACCCAGAAAGCCCTGTAATTACCGTCATTTTATTTCGCTGAATTGCTACATTTATATTTTTCAAATTATGAACTCTCGCTCCTTTAATTAAAATGTGGGTTTTATGTGATTTACCTTTTAGCATTATTCAAGCAATGAAGCTAAGTAAAAAAGTGAATTTATTCGCTAACCGCTGGGAATATTTATGTGCTCATAATTAATAACTAACCATTATCCTCTAAAACAACCCTTTAAATAATTTAAAGTGCCAAAAGATGTTAATATTTTGGTGTACTTGTTTCATTGGTATATATTTGCTGCAATAAATAAAAAATGCGTTTTGAGCAACCTTAATTCATTTTTTAAGTTCTATAATATAGAAACTTTAAATTATAGCCTATTGATATAAAATCTACTTTTTAACATTTTGAATTAAAGTTAAACCTAAAGGTAGATGTTATGCTATTAAGTAAAGTTGATGATAAGCAATTGGTGCGTGAGTACCTAAATGGAAAGGAAAGGGCATTTGAAGTTCTAATTTCCAGATATCAAGACAGAGTTTTCGGTTACGTTTATAAGATGGTCAAGGATGAAGATTTGACCAACGATATATTCCAGGACACCTTTATCAAGGTAATTAATACACTTAAAAAAGGAAAGTACAACG
>Ga0209630_10003574_pt1 | contig 14156 bp, 10 predicted proteins | sample COG_01_FD_184745 | JGI IMG/M metagenome (GOLD analysis project Ga0209630, IMG submission 184745) | Pelagic Microbial community sample from North Sea - COGITO 998_met_01 (SPAdes) (version 2) | ecosystem: Environmental > Aquatic > Marine > Neritic zone/Coastal water | place: Helgoland, sampling... | reverse complement strand
TCGAAGTAAAGCTGCTAAAGAGGTAGTAAGAGGGAAGGTTGATATTAGTATTAGTTATGAATCATTAGAAGGCGAACAAAACTTTTTTATTAATACGGAATTACTTAAAAACTATTACCAAGGGCTGTCGGAGGTGTCTAAGGAATTGAATATTTCGGAAGAAAATGTTCTCGGAACATTGATGAAAATGCCTGAGGTTATGCGTTCTGAAAAGCAAAAGTTATCCGAAGGAGAATGGAGTGGTATTGAGAAATTAATAGATGAAGCCTTGGTTTCGTTTAATTCATTTCGACTTGCCGAAGGTGATGTATTGAGAAATGAGGTTGAAGAAAGGATTAATGAAATTGCTTCATTATTAGTTCAAGTGGAACCATTTGAATCGGAAAGAATAGAAACGATTAAAACAAGGATTAGAAAGAACATTGACGAAATAGTTTCTAAAGACGGTTTTGATCAAAATAGATTTGAGCAGGAATTGATATTTTATATGGAGCGCTACGATATTACGGAAGAAAAGGTAAGGTTGAAGGCACATTGCGAACACTTTATTAAGACTATGAATGACGAAGAAGCGCAAGGAAAAAAACTGGGTTTCATTTCTCAAGAAATTGGTAGAGAAATAAATACATTAGGTTCCAAAGCTAATCATGCTGAAATGCAAAAAATTGTTGTTCAGATGAAAGATGAATTGGAAAAAATTAAAGAGCAGGCACTAAACATTCTGTAATTAATGAGTACAGGAAAAGCCATAATATTTTGTGCGCCTTCAGGGGCTGGTAAAACAACTATAGTGCATCACCTTTTGTCTAAATTGGATGACTTAATGTTTTCTGTTAGTGCTTGCAGTAGAGAGAAACGAGCAGAAGAGAGGGATGGCGTAGATTATCATTTTTTATCAGTTAATGATTTTAAAGTTCGAATTCAAAATAAAGATTTTATTGAATGGGAAGAGGTTTATGAGAACAATTTTTACGGAACTTTAGATGCTGAAATCCAAAGAATTTGGAAGTTGGGTAAGCATGTTGTTTTTGATGTAGATGTTGAAGGTGGAATAAACCTTAAACGTCATTTTGGAGATAAAGCATTGGCCATTTTTGTAAAGCCCCCCTCTATTTTGCATCTTGAGGAAAGACTGAAATCAAGAAAAACGGAAACTCCAACTTCTATTGCAAGGAGAATAGGTAAGGCTGAAATAGAATTGAGTTATGCTGAAAAGTTTGATTATATTTTGTTGAATGATGATTTGAGTAAAGCTTTTGTCGAGGCAGAAAAAGTGGTAACCGAATTTCTAAAATTGTAAGAGATGAAGAAGGTCGGATTGTTTTTTGGAACTTATAATCCAATACACGTTGGACATTTGGTTATTGCAAATCACTTGGCAAATTATACTGAATTGGATGAGGTATGGTTAGTTGTTTCTCCTCAAAATCCATTGAAGAAAAAAGATTCTTTACTTCAAGATTATCATCGATTAGCTCTGGTAAGAGTGGCGATTGAAGATAATCCAAAATTAAAAGCCTCTGATATCGAATTTAGCTTACCCAAGCCATCTTATACAAGTAATACCCTTGCGCATATTAATGAAAAATATCCAGATTATAGTTTTGCTCTAATCATGGGAGAGGATAATTTGAGAACATTTCATAAGTGGAAAAATTATGCGGATATTCTTAAGAATAATCAAATTTATGTTTATCCAAGGGTTTTAACGGAACAGGAAAAAGAAGTAAATGAAATCAATGTAGAAGTAAATAATGAATTACGTAAACATCAAAATGTAATTATGTGCGATGATGTTCCTGTTATGAAAATATCTGCAAGTTTTATTAGGGGAGCAATAAAGGAAAAAAAAGATGTGAGTTACTTGCTTACTCAGCCTGTTTTTAAGTACTTAACAGAAATGCACTTTTACGAGAAATAAACCATTGCTTGTTTTGTGTCAATTTTTATTGACATAATATTCAGTTCTATTTAATTACATTTGCACATGTTTAAAAATTTAACAAAGTTTCAAAAAAGGATGTTTGTCGGAGTGGTAATAGCCTTGCTTATAAATTTTGGAATTATAGGCGTTTTAATTACAGCTTTAAATGTTTCTGAAGGAAGGTTGCAGGTTATCGGCGATACTATGGAAGAAATGGCACGGCAACACATTATTACCGAGGTAACTGTTGATGAAGCTATTCCAGTTGAAACGTCAATTGATATTACCAGTAAGGTTGAGGTGGGCATTGATATGTTGGTGGAAAGTGAAATACCTTTTCGTGCCAATATTCCGGTTAATGAAGATATGTTAATACCTTTTAAAATTGGGGTAAAAGATTATATTAAACTTGATACCACTATTACTGTAACGGATTATGTTAACATTTTAGTAGATGATACCATTCCGTTGAATCAAAAAGTAAAGATTCCTATCTTTGGTAAACGGGGTCCTTCAGTTCCGATTCAAGGAAAAATACCCATTAATCAAAGCCTATACGTTGGTTTTGATGAAGATTTAAAAGTGAATAGTGTTGTGCCGATAGATTTACTGATTATAGATACACTGCCGGTTGGGTTGTCAATGAAAATTCCCGTGGACTTAATGGTTCCGATCAGAATACCATTACACACAAAAGCAACTGTTACTTTTGGAGAAGCGATGCCAATAGTTGCTGACATTCCCATAACTTTAACTATTCCAGTGGATATTCCACTTGAGGAAACATCTCTAGCCTTTTATTTTAAAAAGATGGCAGCTGGGTTAAAAGGTTTGACGGTACTGTCTTTAGATTAAGCTAGTTTTCAAGAGTTTTCACGATACTACTCATTCGATATCATTTCAAATAATTCATCCAATTTCGGGATAAGAATTACTTCAATTCTTCTGTTTTTTGCTTTGTCGTTTTCATCAATAGGTAAATACATGCTTCTTCCTGCAGCTGTAATTGTTTTAGGGTCTATAGTGCTACTGCTTAGCATTATTTTAACAACTGATGTAGCTCTTAAAACACTTAGCTCCCAATTGTCTTTAGGGTGAGATGAAGACTTCATTTTATCTGAATCTGTGTGTCCTTCAACTAATACATCTAAATCAGATTGCTCCTGTAATACTTTCGCCAATTCAACTAGGGCTTTTTTTCCTTCAGAGTTTACGGCTGTACTTCCAGATGGAAAAAGTAGTTTCGCTTCCATGCTCACATAAACTCTTCCGTTTTTTTGAACTACAGTTAATCCCTTGTCTTTGAATCCCATTAAGGCATTCATTACTTTGTCTTTTAATGCTTTTACAGCTGCATCTTTTTGCGCAATTAAAGCTTCTAATTCATTGACTCTTTTTTCTCTTGCAGCTAGGTCCAAAGAAAGCTTGTCTAGGTCTAATTTCTTTTGGCTTAATTCCATTTCTAACAACCTTAGTTCATCTTCTTTTTTCTGAAGTTTAAGCCGTGTAGCATCTAGATCTGTCATCAAGCGTTGATTTTCAATAGCACTTCCTTTTTGTAAAGATTCCAATTGAGATTGAATACGTTGATTTAAAGCATCTATTTTATCGTATTGTTTTTCTTTCATTCTAAGCGATTTCCCAAGAACAGTTGTGTCTCCTTTTAAACGAGAAACTCTATCCGATAGGTCTACTACCTTTTCATGTTGCTCAGTTGCTAGTGTTTCTAAATCAGCATTTCTTGATTTTATTTTGTCTAATTCTTCTGAGCATTCTTTTTGTTTGCTTTCCAAATCCTGGTATTTTCTTGCTGGAACACATGAAGCTAGAATAAATGCTAATATGATTGATACATATAGGGTCTTTTTCATAATTTAATTTTTTGTTTAGTGGCTAACAAAACGTGCACCAAAGCTAAATTAGATGTTTTTTTTAATGAAAAAGGAGTGCTAACGCACTCCTTTTCAATAATTTTTTGTTGAAAAAGTTATTCTTCGTCTCGCGAAAAGAATACTCTAGATAAATCTCTGTACTCCATCGCGTTCTGCGGAAATGCTCTAACATTCAATTTTAATAGACGAATGTACTCATCATAATAGATAGGCATAAATGCTGCATCAGCAATTAACAAACTATCACATGAGTGGAATAATTCATCTCTAGTGTTATCATTAACCTCAGCAAGAGCTCTTTCGAACATTGCATCAAATTCTGGATTTGTATATCTTGAGAAGTTTGGAAATGATTCTGCAGTTGGATCAGTAGGAACATTTTTACCATAGAATAATTTCAAAAAGTTTTCAGGATCTGGATAATCTGCTACCCAAGCAATTCTCCAGAAATCCTCTTGTCCTGTTTGGAATTTTTGGATATGTACCGGCATTTGTAATGGCTCAATATTTATTTTAACACCTATATTCTCTCTCAATTGACTTTGAATTGCCTCAGCAAGTAAGATGTTTGTTGAGCCACCTTCATTAATAAAAAGTGTAATGTCTTCTAAGCCTTTACCATCTGTATGTCCTGATGCCGCCATTAACTCTCTAGCTTGTTCAGGATCAAAATTAAATCCTTTAATCGTTTTATTGTCATACGCACCAAAGTCAGGAACAAAGCCATGTATTCCGGGCTCTCCTTCTCCTTGTAAAGTATATTTAACAAGGTCTTCCCTGTTAATTGCTAAGTTGAAAGCTTTACGAACCCTAATGTCACTAAATAATTCGCTTGTATGTAAGAAACAATAAAATTGTGTGGACATACCTCTTTTTTGTTGGTATTGGAATTCTGTGTTTTCACCATTCTGAGCTTCTTTCAATGTCCCTAAAACAGAAGACATTTCCTCAACAGGAAGTTTCCAAATCATATCTAATTTCCCGCTTTGGAAACTTGATAATTCGGTTTTTTTGTCTTGCGTGAAAGTTGTTTTAATTATGTTGATGTAAGGTAATTGGTTTCCATGTTCATCTAATTCCCAATAGTTATCATTTCGAACTAGTCTGACTTGAACACCTTCTTTGATCACATCAACTTTAAATGGTCCTGACCCAACACACTTAGCTCTCATGTCACTGCCGTATTTGTCCCAAGCTTCTCTCGGAAATACCCAGCAAGCGTTATGGCTTAAAACTTTGTCAAATGCAGAGAAAGGGCTGTTCAATGTTATTTCAATGGAATTCCCAATAATTTTTACACCAGAAACGCCACCTTCTAATGGAGATCCGGATTGTGTAGATTCGAAATATTCTTTAGCACCAACCACTCTGTCTTGGAAGAGTTCATAAAGTTTGTTGTCTGGATAAGATTCACACAACTTATCGAAACAGTATTTAAAATCTTCAACCGTAACCTTTCTTCCTTTACCGGCATCAAAACAAGGGTCATCGTGAAAATAAACTCCGTCTCGTAATGTCATAGTCCATACAGTTGCATCTTCGTTCACTGTGTAATCTTCAGCTAGACACTTTTCAACTTTCAATGTTTTTTGATTTAGTCTAAAAAGCCCTTGATAAATTTGAGATCCGATGTGACTGGAAATAGCATCTGTTAAGCTATGTGGATAAAGGTTTTTAAAATTTTCAACTTCATTTATTCTAAAAATACCACCGTACCAGATTTTATATTTTTTATCACCCTCTAGATAATGTCCTTTGGCTTCAGTCAAACCTATAGAGGCACCTTCCTTAATTTCTTCAGTTGGTTCACAACTACTCATTCCTCCTACAATCATCAATGATACCAAGGTAAATAGAAATATATTTTTCATTCTTAAATTTTACGAGTTAACATAAGCCGCAAATATAAGTAAAATAGTATACAAATTAAATATTTTTTGTAGGCTGGCTAATACGATATGGCTTAATCATTCGTTTTGGAAATAGTTAATTGTAATAAGTAAACTATTTTTGTTTTTTGTTTTCATTGAAAAAGGATAAAAAACATATTCAACTTTGGATAATATCGTTCATGTTATTGTTTGTCAATCTTGTGGTTATTAGTCAATCTTTGCCCAGTTCTTTAAGAGTAAAAAAAATTGAAATAATCTCCGACAGCACTCTTTTAGATAGTTTAAGTATAGTGCCAGGTTCGTTAGTTGTTGAAGCAAATAATCAACTTGTAAGTGATACCTCCTACATAGTGTTACCAGTAAAATCAATATTAGTATGGCTTTTCCCAGTGAAAGGAGACGTAATAATAACTTATAGAGTTTTTCCAGTAAATTTAAATAAGACTTATTTTCACAAGGATACCAACTCCATATTTCATTACGGAGATAACTCCCCTCTTCCTTTTCGTTTTTCCACTGTTAATAAGCAATCGGATATATTTAATATGGGTGGGTTAAATAAATCAGGAAGTATATCTCGAGGAGTAATGTTTGGGAATAATCAAGATCTATCAATTAATTCTAATTTGAACTTACAGATATCAGGAAAAATATCCAATAATATTTCGATTTTAGCGTCTGTTACGGACGATAATTTACCGATTCAACCAGAGGGAAATACGCAACAATTGCAAGATTTTGATCAAGTTTTCATCCAATTATATTCTGATACGTGGAGGCTTACTGCTGGTGATTTTTGGATGAAAAAACCTGCTGGATATTTTTTAAATTATAATAAAAGAGCGCAAGGAGGGTCTTTTACAACAGTGACAAATAATCTTCTTGAAAAGCATAAAAATGCTGACACTATTATGTCTTTTGTTGAGAATAGATTCAGCGCAGCAATTTCGAAAGGAAAATTTGCTCGAAACGTAATTCAAGGAGTTGAAGGAAACCAAGGTCCGTATAGACTTTCTGGCGCAGAAAACGAACAATTTATTATTGTGCTTAGCGGTACAGAAAGAGTTTACATTGACGGAAGATTATTGACTAGAGGGCAGGAGAACGATTATATAATTGATTATAATACTTCAGAAATAGAGTTTACTCCAAAACAATTAATTACCAAAGATAAAAGGATTACCATTGAGTTTCAATATTCAGATAAAAACTATGCTCGTTCTGTTGTTGAATCTAGTAACCTCTTTAACGTAAATGATTGGAAGGTTCATTTAAACGTTTATTCTGAACAAGATAGTAAGAATCAACCTTTACAGCAGGATTTGATTCAATCTGAAAAAGATTTACTTGCTCAGGTTGGTGATGATTTACTGGCAGCAATTGCTCCAAGTGCAGATAGTGTTGGTTTTTCTGCCGATCAGGTTCTTTACAAAAAAGTGGATTCATTAGGCTATACGCCTGTTTACGTAAACTCTAATAATCCTGACAGTGCTTACTACAGGTTGATATTTTCGAATGTTGGCATAGGAAATGGAAACTATATAGAAGAGGGTTTTAGTGCTTTTGGACGTCTTTATAAATGGGTCGCCCCAGACACTATAGCTGGGGTTTTAATTTTGAAAGGGACATATGAGCCGGTCAGAGTTCTAGCAACTCCTAAAAAGCGTCAAATGATAACCGCTGGTTTTGAGAAAAAGTTTTCAAAGTATAGTAGAATATTTTTTGATGCCGCCATTTCAAATGAAGACTTGAATACTTTTTCACAACTAAGTGCAAATGATAATGCTGGGTATGCAATAAAAGCATCATTTAATACTATTAAACCTATGTTTTCTTCGAAAAAATGGAAGTTTAAATCTGCCATAGATTTTGAGACACAGTCTTCAAATTTTAAAAGAATAGAGCGCTTTAGGACGGTCGAATTTCAACGAAATTGGAATGTACAATCGATTGAGAGCCTTAAGGATCAGTATAATGGAGTAGTGTCCATAGGCTTACTAAATAGAGAGGCAGGGCTGGTTCAATATGATTTTACAACGTATCAAATTACGGATACATATTCAGGATATAGAAACATGCTGAAAGTCGACTGGAAAAAATTTGTAAATGCAAAAATCAATGCGAGTTATCTAACCACGCAGGGAGTCAATCAAACTTCTTTTTTAAGACATAAGTCTGATATTTCTAAACAATTTGGATTTATTAGAATTGGATTCAAAGATGATCATGAAATGAATTTATTCAAAACAGGAGATTCACTTTGGAATAATAGCTACCAATATTATGATTGGGAAGTTTATGTTCAAAACCAAGACTCAAGCAAAAATAAGTTTAGATTCTTTTACAAAGAACGTTCGGATAAGTACACGCGCAATAACAGTATAGATAATGCTGCTTTAGCAAGGAATCCAGGAGTTTCTATTGAGCTTAGTAAAAACCCAAATCATCGTTTTGGAGTTAGGTCCATGTATCGTGTATTAGAAATTAAAGACTCAGTTCTGACTTCTATTAAACCTGATAATACGCTATTAAATAGAGTTGAATACAATATGAAATTACTTAAAGGAGCGATTCGAACTTCTACGTTTTATGAAATTGGTAGCGGTTTGGAATTGAAGAAAGTATTTGCATATATAGAAGTGCCAGCGGGCCAAGGGGTATATACTTGGATAGATTATAACGGAGATAATATTAAAGATTTAAGTGAGTTCGAAATAGCAGCATTTTCGGATCAAGCAACTTATATAAGAGCTTTTACACCTTCTAATGAGTATGTGAAAATATTTTCGAATCAGTTCAACCAAGTTGTGAGTTTAAATCCGCGATTTATTATAAAGTCAAAAAAAGGAATTGGAACATTTATTAAACGATTCAATACACAAACTGCTTTGCGTATAGAAAGAAAAACATCACTTCAAGACATATTGGAATTAACAAATCCATTTATAACGAATGTTTCAGATACAGCTTTACAATCATTAAGCTCTTCATTTCGAAATTCAGTTTTTTTTAACCGCTCTAACCCTAAATTTGGATTGGAATATACATATCAGGAAGTGAAGAATAAGTTACTTTTGGTAAGTGGGTTTGATTCTAGAGAAAGAACTACACAGCAAGAAAAGATACGTTGGAATATTACGCGTAAAGTTACTTTGCAGACGGCAACTGAACAGGAGATAAAAATAAATAATTCTGAATATGCTCCTAATAAAAATTATAGATTGATTAATACTTCTTCCGAACTAAAATTAACGGTTCAACCATCTACTGTTTTTAGGACATCTTTTTCAGGTAGTTATAGAGAGAAGCTTAATAGGATAGAATCCGGAGGAGAAGAGGCTTACATCACCGATATTGGATGGGATTTGAAATTTAATCAATTAAAAAAGGGAGTTATTAACTTGACGGTAAATTATATCATGATTAATTATAATGGGGAGTCGAATACTTCAGTAGCATTCGAGATGTTGGAAGCACTTCAGCCAGGAAATAATATTACTTGGAATTTATCTTACCAAAGAACGTTAGCAAATAATCTTCAACTGACTATTAATTATATGGGGAGAAAAACAGAAGAAAATAATGCAATTCATACAGGAGGAGTTCAGGTAAGAGCGTTTTTCTAAAAGGTAACTAAAATTGCTCCAATGTCTCAATTCTTTTCTCAATAGGAGGGTGTGTTGCAAACAAACCTCCTAGCCCTCCCAAAAAGTTCTTTTGCGTATTATCGATATACATTTGTTCAACATCTTTACATGGGACACCCTCAATTTTCGAGTTCCCTGATATTTTTCGCAAAGCAGAAGCTAAAGCAAGCGGTTTCTTTGTCATTTCTGCAGCACCTGCATCAGCCATGTATTCTCTTTTTCGAGAGAGAGCAAGCTTAAATAAAACGGTAAACAAGTAGGCCAACAAAGAGACAGCTAAAACGATTAGAATTAATTTCCCATCGGTTTTTTTACTATTTCCTCGGCCTCCATAGAGAACACTTCTAAATGCCACATGTATAATAAAAGAGATAATCCCAACAAAGATGATTGAAATAATAAGCAATCGAACATCCTTGTTTCTTATGTGCATTAACTCGTGCGCAATAACACCTTCCAGCTCATCATCCTCTAGCTTGTCTATGATCCCTTGGGTTAGTGTTACTGTATAACTACTCTCAGTAATTCCGCTTGCGAAGGCATTTAAAGCATCTGATTTAATCACATGTACTTTTGGCATTTTCATACCTTTCGACATACAAAGATTTTCTACCAAATTATAAACACGCATGTTGTCTTTGCGGTCCAACGTATGCGCTTTGGTAGCCATTTTAATCATGTACTTCTGAAACAGAAATGCAATTACAAACCAAACAGCAATACCAGCAACAACAAAAGGAGCGAGTTCTATAAATATGGAATTCGCTAACCCCATTGGGTCAGTGTTATAACTGTCCAGTTTCATCAAGATGAATATTACCAGCCAGATACTGCCTAATATAACAGCAGGAAAAGCTATCAATAATAAAATTGATCGAAAGTTATTTCTAGAAATTTGAGTTTGTAAGCCTATGTATTTCAATGCAGGTAAGTCTTAAAAGTTTATTTCTGGAGCTTTATCCAAAACTTCTCTTTGCTCAACACCTAAGTCGAAATAGGGTTGTTCTTTAAAACCAAACATTCCAGCAAGAATGTTATTTGGAAATTTTTGAACACCGTTATTCATTTCTCTTGTTGCAGAGTTAAAGTATCTTCTTACAGATGCCAATTTATTTTCGATATCAGACATCTCTTCTTGCAGTTGCATAAAGTTTTGGCTTGCTTTTAGGTCTGGATAAGCTTCCATTTGCATGTTAAATCCAGATACAGCAGATGTTAAAGCCACTTCAGCAGCAATTTTGTCATTAACTGTATTTGCCATTATGGCTTTTTGCCGCGCTTTGGTTACAGCAGTCAATACACCTTCTTCATGAGAAGCATAACCTTTCACGGTAGCAACTAGTTGAGGAATCAAATCATGTCTTTGCTTTAATTGCACATCAATATCTGCAAAAGCATTTTCTCTATTGTTTTTAAATTGGACTAATTTATTATAAATTGAAACGAACCATAATGCAATAATTACGCCTACTCCAATGAGTATCCAGATTGGGTTTATACTATCCATTTGTTTGAGTTTTTTTAAAAGAATGTATGTAAATATAAATAAAATATTACAGTCTATTATTTTATTGAATAGAAAGATTTACTCCGTATAAACCATTGAATAATTTTTATCAAGGCCTACTACTTTTACTGGAGGTTTTCTTGGAAGTAGTTAATGTTAATTCTCGCGGCCTCCTTTCTGAGATTCTCCTTTAATTCTTTAATAAATTATTGTTTTTATACTGTTGTATTAGTTGCATAAAACATTGCGCAACAGTATATTTATACTTATATTTCGCAGCGAATAATCCAATTTTTAAATGATAAAAAACCTAACCACACTATTTGTTGCTCTTTTGATATCTGAATTTTACTGTTGTCAAACTATTAGTAATGAAGTTATTTCCTCTGCAGGAGAAACACAATCAAACGCGACTGTTTCGATTGACTTTTCAGTTGGAGAGCCAGCAATAGAAACTATTAGTAATAGCTCTAATACACTTACCCAAGGGTTCCATCAAACTCAGTTTCTTTATATAAATTTAACCGAAATTCATGACCTTATAAATGTAATTAGCTACCCAAATCCGGTGGTAAATGAATTGACTGTAGAAATTCCAAACAATAGTCAAACAATGGACCTGGTCATATATTCAATGGAAGGTAAGATAATAGAATCATTTACGATTAAGGAGACATTGAAAATTAGTTTCTCCAAATTTACCCCCGGCACGTATATTATATATCTAAAAAACAACACCGAATTAATCAAGTCATACAAAATTATTAAATCGTAAAAAAATGAAAAAAATCACAACTTTACTCTTTGTTTTCATTGGACTTTCAATCTTTTCGCAAACCCCGGAATCTTTTCGATATCAAGCTGTAGTTCGGGATGTTTCAGGAACATTACTTAATAACCAAACTGTTGGTTTAAGAATTAGTATTATGGAAACTTCTGTAAGTGGCCCTTCTGTTTATACGGAAACATTTAATTTGTCCACAAATGATTATGGTTTAGCTAATCTATCGATTGGCGCGGGTAGTGTGCAATCGGGAGTTTTTGCTTCTATCGATTGGGGAAGCACAACACACTACATTCAAGTCGAATTAGATGCTGCAGGTGGTTCTAGTTATGAATTAGTTGGTACCAGTCAGCTACTTTCCGTCCCTTACGCTTTGTATGCTAAAAATGTAGAAAATGACGAGGTTGATGATGCTGATAATGATCCAAGTAACGAAAATCAAACTCTTTCAATTTCAGGTAATGATATTACTATATCCAATGGTAATACTGTTGTGTTGCCCGGCGCAACCAATTCTGCTTTAAACGATTTAGGGGATGTTAATGCAATTGGCCCACAGACAAATGACATCCTTATGTGGAATGGAACGGAATGGATAGCAGGAGATATCTGTAGTCTTTTTAGCTTTTATTATTTAGATAGTGACAATGATGGTTTTGGAGACTCAGAATCATTTATCTATGCCTGCTCTGCACCCAATGGCTATGTTTCTGACAGTACAGATTGTTTTGATGACAACCCAAACGCTTATCCAAATGCAACAGAACTTTGTGACAACGTTGACAACAATTGTGATGGACAAGTAGATGAAGGTTTGATTTACAATACCTATTACTTTGATGCTGATACAGATGGTTATGGAGATCCTAATAACTCTATTCTAAGTTGCAGTTTACCGGTCGGGTATGTTAGTGATGGAACAGATTGTGATGATTCTGACGCTGCCAAATATTTGGGAGCACCATGTGATGATGGGTTTTTCTGCACTACAGGTGAACAAATAGATGCTAATTGCAATTGTGTTGGAATTCCTGATGATGCCGCTTGTGATGATGGAAACCCTAATACCGATAATATATGTGACCCTGTCAATGGGTGTGTATTTGAATGTAATTTTGGAGCAGCATGCGATGATGGAGACCCATGTACAGAAAATGATACGGTAGTCTCTGGCTGTAATTGTCAAGGTATTCCCAAAGATTGTGATGACGGAGACCCTTTAACTACGGATTCTTGCAATCCAATGACGGGTAATTGTGAACATACACCTTGATTTACTTAGAAAATACCTATAGCAGTTCAACTATGTAGTTTTGTGTTAATTCTATAGCTGCTTTTAATCGTATGAACGATTCAGGCTTTTCAATGTCACCCTAATTAAGTCAAATGTTCTCAGCGAAATCTCGAAAAACTTTTTTATGCAAATCTAGGTCCATATTAGCAGAAAGAGCTACCCTTGCGATGTAGTCTTTGTCACCTTCTTTGGTCGTTCCTTGCGTAGATGTAGCTGGTATGGTCCAATAACAACCTTTTAGTTGCCCATAACTAACACAATACTTACTTTCATTAGGGATTTTGGTAATCATTAGATTGATTAATTTCAAATTCAATTCTCTTTTATAAATCTCTCTTTCTTCATGATTATTCCCTTTAGTAGGTAGGTCTAATGAAAATACAGAGGGAGTGAAACTTTGTGCAGCCAGTTCTTCAGAAACAAAATTAATTTTAGCAGTTGGTAAAGTTTCTTTGATGAAGTTTACAAATTCGCGCGTGTTTTTATACGCATCACTAATTCTCTGCAGCATTGAAGGCAGTTGTTTGGCTAATATTTTATATTGAAGGTCGGTAGCTTCGTTATCACATAGTTCTAGATGCAATTCAATTTTATCCATCAAAGCAGTAGTCTTTTTATTTCCTACACAATAACCAGCAGTGCATTGCCCTCCACTAGGAAATTTAGATCCACTAGCATAAGATATGGTTCTAACTGAAGAGAGTATTTTATCTTCACCTAAAAAGAGCACATTAGGACAAAAGGTTTGATCTAAAATAAAAACTGGATCGACAGCCACTTCACCAATTTCAGTGGAACGTACTTTACTTAGAACATCTCTTAATTGGTTAAGGTCTGGTACTTCAACTCTCGGATTTGTTGGGATTTCAGCGATGATATAGGGTATGGCATCTTCTTTAGCGATTTTGTCTAAAACGATTTCAATGCTTTGAACCATATCATGATCACCATCTACTGGTAAATCCACCACTTCTACATTTTCAATACAAGTAGCAACACGTCTTGCTTGATCGTTGGTTCCTCCATAACAATTGGGAGGGACAACAAATTTAATCGCCTTTCCTTTGTGATTTTCTTTTGCATAATCTATCAAGCCCATCATAATAGCATATTGGATAGATAGTCCACTAGAACCAACCAATGCTTTGGTAGGTGCACCGGTAATTTCTTTAATAGCTGCTATAGTAGCTGCTTTGTCAAGCTTTACGGTAGTTGT
>Ga0209630_10003570_pt1 | contig 14160 bp, 13 predicted proteins | sample COG_01_FD_184745 | JGI IMG/M metagenome (GOLD analysis project Ga0209630, IMG submission 184745) | Pelagic Microbial community sample from North Sea - COGITO 998_met_01 (SPAdes) (version 2) | ecosystem: Environmental > Aquatic > Marine > Neritic zone/Coastal water | place: Helgoland, sampling... | reverse complement strand
CAAAACTAGTTCTTCCTATAGAGCCGTGGTAGACCACCACGTTGATAGGCTGGATGTGGAAGCGCAGTAATGCGTGTAGCTGACCAGTACTAATAGCTCAATTGGCTTGATTTATGCACTGAAAAATTTTTTTATTTATATCGATAATCGATTATAGATTTGGTTAAGACTATATAGAATTAAACTATTTTATTATTCTCTGTAATTTTTAATTTTTGGTTCTGTCAAACACCTCTTCTTGAAATTGCTGAAAATCTTAATTTACCAATTTTGAAATTATATAAAATAGTAAATAAGCTTACAGATCATAATTTGATAGAAGAGCAGTAAAATTAATTTGTTTACGTTTATTTCTTAACCTCTATAAAAAATATCTAAATACCATCCTTCTTTTTTATTCTTATTTTCAAGATGATGAGATTTAAAACCTGATTTTAATAAAATATCATAAATTTTATTAGATTTTTCCTTTAATTTTTCTTCATCAAACGTAAATTTGCCAACTTTTTTTGAGCTAAATTTCATCTCTGTTACTAAAGATTTTATTTTAGGATTTTTTAAAAAATGACCAAAACCTTCTAGGATTTCTAGCTCAAAACTGCCAACATCTAATTTTATATAATTTGGTATTTCCAATCCATTATTTTGAATTATATCACTTAAAGTATTTGAAAATATTTTGTATTTATTTTCAACATTATAAAATGCTTTATTTTCATAATCAAAATTCTTTCCTAAAGAAATCATTTGGTCACCTAAACTGTCTTTATCTTCCTTAAGCATTAAAAAAGTACTCTTTTTATTTGTTAAACCTAATTGAAAAATAGAAATTCTATCCTCTAGATTATTTAAACTAATATTTTTTGAGATTGATAAAACTGCAGATGGTGAACATTCAAATGCTATAGTTTTTACTTTCTCTTTATTTGACGCGCAAAAGATTGAATAAACTCCTAAGTTTGCACCAATATCCCAAAAGATAACATTTTCTTGATCGGGTATTTCTAAAATAAAGTTTTCAACCAACTTTTCTTTTTGTAAAAAATGATCAATCATCCATTTAGAGTAATTGCTTGGGGTCCAAAACTTAATCAATTTCTTGTTTATTTCAATTTCAGAAACACTATTGCTATATAACTTATCAAATAGATGGTTAATAAAGTTTTCTTTTTTAAAAATTTTACTAAAAAATCTATCTAATAATTTCAACAAATTATAAATAATGTTTACAAAAAATGACATTAGAATGATATGAATACCTATCAAATTATTTAAGTTTATGCAAAGCTCTCACAAAGTTAGTTAACAAAATAACTATTGATGATTTATTTTTTTTACTGATATAACGAATTAATAATGAAAAAATTAAAAAAATGTGAAATTTGTGGAAATAAAAACTTAGATAAAGTGCTTAACTTGGGAAGTCATCCTCTATGCGATGATCTTGTCAGAATAGATAGTCCTCGAAAATGCATTGAATATCCAATTGAAATTTTGTTTTGTAAAGTCTGCTACACTGCATATCAGAAATTTCAGGTTTCAAAACAAAAATTATTTAGTAAAGACTATCATTATCGAGCTCGTATGACAGGAAGCGTGTTAAATGGAATGAGTGATCTTGTAAATTCAATTGAAAGAAAAATTGGGTCTTTGAAAAATAAAAATTGTCTTGATATAGGATGTAATGATGGAAGTTTACTTAATTTTTTTAAAAATAAGGGTTGTAAAACTTTAGGCGTCGAACCTACCGGAGCTGCAAAAGAATGTAAGCACAAAGTAATTAACAAATTCTTTGACAAAAAGGTTGCGTTACAAATAAAAAATTCAAATTTTGCACCAGATATTATTACTTTTACAAATGTATTTGCGCATATAGAGGATTTAAATGAATTAATAAATAATTTAAAAATAATTGTATCAACTAACACAATTCTAGTTGTTGAAAATCATTACTTAGGATCAATTTTAAAATATGGTCAATTTGATACTTTTTATCATGAACACCCTAGAACATATAGTTTTAAATCTTTCCAACATATTGCAAAAATTTCAAACATGAGACTTTTTGGAGTGGAGTTTGTAAGTAGGTATGGTGGAAATATTAGAGCTTATTTTGGCAATAATTTTTCAGAAAAGAATATCAAGAAAAAAGAAATAAATTATAAAAAATTATTTTTAAAAATGAAAAAAGATATGCTTGTATGGAAAAAAACAACTAAAAAATTTATATCTGATCACGTAAAAAAAAATGGCAAATTCATAGCAAAAGCTTTTCCTGGTAGAGCTGCGATTTTGATAAAGTTACTTAATTTAAACGAAAAGCATATTTCATCAGTATATGAAATTAAGGGTTCAGCTAAAGTTAATCATTACGTTCCTGGTACAAAAATTCCAATCTTACCAGAGCATAAACTTTATAAAAAAAAAGATTTATCTCAACCAATACTTAACTTAGCTTGGCATTTGCCAAAAGAAGTTAGAAATAATTTAATTAAAAATGGATATAAGGGGAAAGTGATTGATATAAAGAAATTCAGAAAAATATAAAAAATTTAAATTTTTTAAATAATCATCCAAACTTAATTGTAAACCAATTTATGAGATTGTAATTGATTATATAAGATTAATTCTAACATTTTTGGGCAAATAATATAATTGATACTATTATTGATTTGACTGTTTGAAAACTGAACTTTATAAGTGTTCAAATTTTGAACGTGAAAACTAATAAAAAAATTAGCGAAGATCATTTTGAATTACTTAGAACAATTCAAAAGAGACCTCAGTCTAGTCAAAGAGAACTAGCAGAAGAGCTTGGTTTTAGTCTTGGTAAATTAAATTATTGTTTAAAGGCTCTACAAAAAAAGGGATTAGTTAAATTACAAAATTTCAAAAAAAATCCAAAAAAAATGAATTATTTTTATGTTTTGACTCCAGAAGGAATTTCAGAAAAAACCAAATTAACAATTAATTTTATGAAAAGAATGATGAATGAGTATGATGAGTTAAAAAAAGAACTGAATGGTAAAAATTAATGGCTTTTCCAAAAAATTTTAAACCCTCAAAGAAATTTGATTTAATTAGACTCGGAAAAGATAATGATGGAGGTTATTTAGTTGGAAAAAAAACTATACTTAAAACAAAATTTTTAATTTCCTTGGGTATAGGTGATGACTGTTCATTTGAAAAAGATATTTTAAAATTAAATAATAAAATAAATATTTATTGCTATGATAGATATCCATTAAGTAAAAATTATTTTCTTAAAGAGATTATTAAATCACTTGTTGTATTAGATTTTAATAATATTAATCATTTAATAAAAGTTAGAAATGATTATCAAAAAATTTTCAAAAACAATAATGTAAAAAAAAGATTAATTAGATATAAGAGTTTAATTAAAATAATTAAAGAGAATAACTTAAATTCTGAAACTTTCTTAAAAGTAGATATTGAGGGAGCCGAATATAGAATATTAGATGAAATATTAGAAAATCAAAAAATATTCACTGGTATAATTTTAGAATTTCATGATGTAGATTTTCATAAAGAAAAAATTAAAACATTTATAAATTATCTAAAGTTAGATTTAACCCACATACATGTTAATAACAGTTCTGTTATTGATTTGCAAAATGATCCCACATGTATAGAATTAACTTTCGAAAAAAATCCTGAGATATTAGGTGAAAATCCAATTTTTCCACACCCGCTTGATCAAAAAAGTTTTCAGTATTTAAATGATAAGCCATTAAATTTTGAACAATAATGATAGAAAGATTAAATTTATTACTAAATACGAAATATAAAATTGCATTTATATTAATTTTATTTTCTTATTTTGTTTTAACAATACTAGAGATATTAAGTATAGCATCTATACCTTTGTTTGTTACCTACATTATAGATCCCAATTTACTTATTGACAAAATTCCATATGAAAATTTAAAAACTGAAATTTTAAAATTTTATGAGATCATACCCAAAGATAAAATTATATTTAGTCTTTGTCTTGTTTTATTTACATTTTTCTTATTAAAAAATATTTTAAGCTTCTTGATTTATTTTTTTGATGCAAAATTAAATAGAAACATAAAGTACAATATTAATAAAGATTTGTATAAACATTATCTTCTTGAAGATTATAATTTTCATTTAAATACAAATCCAGCAATAATTCAAAGGAATATTTTTTCTGCTACAACAGCTGCAAACACAATAAATACAGTTACAATTTTCTTTAAAGAATTTTTGTTATTGCTTGGATTAATTCTTCTCTTAATTTTTTCCGAATTTAAAGCAAATTTATATGTGGTTCTGTCATTTCTAATACTTGCAATTATAGTTTTTATGCTAATAGGCAAAACTCTAAAAAAGAAAGGCAATCAGCATGTTTTTTTAAACTCTCAGTTAATAAAAAGTATTCATCAATTTCTAGGCTCTATTATTGAAATTAAGATAAAGGGCAATGAAAACTATTTTTATGAAAACTATAGAAAAGATATCTTTAAAACAGAAACAATCTTAATGAAATTAAAAGTGATTAAAACTTTACCAAAAATCTTCTTTGAAATTTCAGCGGTAAGTTTTCTCCTTTTTTTAGTTTATTCAATGTCAAAAAATTCAGATGATTTGATGGAAATCATACCCTTTGCAACTTTGCTGACATTAGCAATTGTAAGAGCCATGCCTTCAGTAACAAACTTAATGACTTCTATGACAGATATAAAATTTCAATTACCCTATATAGATATTATCTTAGGAGATTTAAAAAAAATTAAAAAGAGAAATATTACAAATATAAAAAATAATGATTTATCTAAAAAAAAATTTAAGGAACAAATAACACTCAAAAATGTAAGTTTTTCATATGATAGAGGTACAAAAAATACACTTGAAAATATAAATTTTACTATAAAAAAAAGAGAAAAAGTTTGTATATCTGGTCAATCTGGATCTGGAAAAAGTACGTTGATTAATTTAATATTAGGATTATTAAAACCAAATAATGGTAAAATTTTTCTTGATCATGAAGAGTTAAAATCTAATGAAACAATTGTTTGGGAAAATTTATCTTATGTACCTCAAAATTGTTACTTAATTGATGACACAATTTTAAAAAATATTGCATTTGCTGAAAAAGAAAATGAAATAGATAAAAAAAAAATTGATAAAATATTAGCTATCTGTGCCTTAGAAAATTTTATTAAATCATTAACTGATGGTATTAATACTAAAGTTGGTGATAGAGGTGTACGAGTATCGGGAGGGCAAAAACAAAGAATTGGAATTGCTAGAGCCCTATATAGTGATCCTAAAATTCTATTTTTAGATGAGGCTATGAGTAATCTTGATATAGAAAATGAAAATTTAATTACAAAGAACTTAAAAGAAAATTATTCAGATATGACTATAATTTCGATATCTCATCATTCCCAAAAATTAGAGAATTTTGATAAGACTATAAGAATTAATAATGGAAGAATAAATGAATTTTAAAGTAAATAAAATTTGTATCATTGGTTTGGGTTATGTTGGTTTACCTTTATTAATTGAATTTTCAAAATATCATAAAGTTATTGGGTTTGACACAGACATTCAGAGAGTAATGGAGCTTCGTAATTTTTTTGATAGAAACAATGAGTTTAAAAAATCAGAATTAAAAAAAATAAAAAATATAGAGTTTACTAGTGACACAAAAATTTTAGATAACTGTAATATTTACATAGTTACAGTCCCAACACCCGTAAAAAAAAATAAATCACCAGATTTAAATCCGTTAATACAAAGCAGTAAATTAATTGGTAAATTTTTGAAAAAAAAGGATATAGTAATTTATGAGTCAACTGTTTTTCCAGGATGTACAGAAGAAGTTTGTGTTCCTATTTTAGAGAAATATTCAAAATTAACTTATAACAAAGATTTCTTTTGTGGGTATTCTCCTGAACGGATAAATTTTGGAGATAAAAAATATAAATTAACTAATATCAAAAAAGTTACCAGTGGTTCAAATGCCAAGATATCAAATATAATTGATAAACTTTATTCTAAAATAATAAAGGTAGGAACTTATAAAGCAGAAAGTATTATTATAGCAGAGGCAGCCAAGGTCATTGAAAATACACAAAGAGACTTAAATATAGCATTTATAAATGAATTATCGATAATATTTGATAAATTAAAAATCAACACATCAAAAGTTTTAAAAGCTGCAGGATCAAAGTGGAATTTTTTAAATTTTAAACCAGGTTTAGTAGGTGGCCACTGTATTGGTGTAGACCCATATTATTTAACCTATAAATCAAAGAAAGTTGGTTATAACCCAAAATTGATATTAAGTGGCAGATCAATTAATGATGAAATGCCAAAATTTATCTTTAATAAAATTAAAAAGCTTTTAAAAAAAAAAAATAAAGTTTTATTTCTTGGTGCTAGCTTTAAAGAAAATATACCAGATTTTAGAAACTCTAAATCTCTAAGTTTATTCAAATTAATTAAAAAAAATTATCAATCAGATCTTGTAGATCCGCTTATAGATGCAGAATTATTCTTTAAATTAGAAAAATTAAAAATATCAAAAAAAATTTCTAATAAAAAATATGATGTTGTAATCGTTGCTGTAAAGCATGATAAAATTAAGGACTTTGGTTTGAAAAAAATAATGGATGTATCAAAAAAAAACCTAATATTAATAGATTTATTTAATTTATTTAATTCTAAATATAACAAATTTGAACTTTAAAATTATGAAAGTGTTTATTCAAGCTCGAATGACATCAAGTAGATTACCAGGAAAGGTTTTAATCAATATCAGAAAAGATGAAAATACACTTGATATAATGATAAATAAATTAAAGAAAGTTTTCCCACTAAAAAATATAATAATCTTAACATCAAAACAATATAAAGATAATAATATTGTCAATTATTGTAAAAAAAAAAACATTAAAGTATTTCGAGGCCCATTAAACAATGTTGGATTAAGGTATTTTTTAGCTTTAATAAATCATTCAACAAAATATTTTATGCGATTATCAGCAGATAGTCCATTAATTGATACAAGAATTATTCTTAAATTAAAAAATTTTAAAGATTTAAAAAAGTATGATATTATATCTAATGTATGCCCAAGATCTTTTCCTAAAGGCCAATCAGTAGAAATAGTAAGTAGCAAAGTTTATAAAGAGAATTTTAAATTTTTTAAAAAAAATGATTTAGAGCATGTAACAAGTTTTTTTTATAAAAATAAAAAAAAATTCAAAATAAAAAACTTTACAAATAAAATTAACTTAAGTATGGAAACAATTGCTCTAGATACAAATAAAGATTTAATCAAAATAAAATCTTTATTTTCAGATTTTAAAGATTGTAATCAGTATTCATTCAATAAAATTTTAAATTGTGTTAAAAAATATGAAAAAAATTAATGTTGGAATTATTGGCCTAGGTGTTGGCTTAAAACATTTGAAAAATTTAAGTAAAAATAAAAATGTAAATATGATTTATATTTTTGATTTTGACGAAAAAAAATTCAAAAAATTATCTATAAATAAATCTCTAAAGAATATTGTAAAAGTTATTAATGAAGAAGAGATATTTAAAAATTCAAAAATAGATTTAATTTGTATTTGCTCATATGATAATTATCATTATTATCATGTTAGAAAAGCTTTTAAAAATAACAAACATATTTTTGTTGAAAAACCTTTGTGCTTAAAATCTGAAGAACTTAATTCTATAGAAAAGATGGCAAAGATCAAAAAAAATATTTATTTGTGTTCAAATTTTGTATTAAGAGAGAATTCTTTTTTTAAAGATTTAAAAAAAAAGATCAAAAATAATTTTTTTGGAAAAATTTATTTGATAGAAGCAAATTATAATTATGGAAGACTAGAAAAAATAGTTAAAGGTTGGCGAGGGAAAATTAACAATTATTCTGTTACTCACGGTGGTGGTGTACATTTAATTGATCTGATCATTCAATTAACTAATAAAAAATTAAAATCCGTAATTTCTCATGGCAATAATATTTCAACTAAAATTTTTGGCCTAAAATTATACGATTGCGTATCCTCCATTATAAGATGCACCGATGGATCAACAATAAACCTCATATCTAATTTTGGCTCAGTAACGCCACATCATCATGTTCTAAAAATTTTTGGCACAAAGGCAACATCAATCTATGATTTAAATAATTTTTTGTTAATTAATAATACAAATAAAAAAAAAATTTTTACATTTAAAAATATTAAAAATATGAAGACAGGAGTCTTAAAAGATTTTATAAATAAGGTAGTTTCTGTAAACAAAAATGATAAAAAATTTTTAATTAAGGAAAAAAATAATTTAATTAAAATTACTAAACATTGTATTAATATTGATAAATCAATAAAATCTAGAAATTGGCAAAAAATTTAAAATGAAAATTTATTTTGGGAAACCACTCATAGACAACAAGGAAATAAAAACTGTTAGTAGGGTCTTAAGATCGCCAATCCTTGTTCACGGAAAAATGATGAAAAAATTTGAAAACTTATTTGCAAAATTCACAAAAGCTCCATTAGCAATAAGTGTTTCGTCTTGTACTGCTGCTATGCATCTATTTTATCTGGCACTAGGTCTTAGAAAAGGAGATGAGGTTATTGTTTCTTCACAAACACATGTGGCTACAGCACATGCAATTGAACTTACTGGAGCGAAACCGGTATTTATCGATTCCAATGGCCAGGATGGAAACATTGATATAAAAAAAATAGAAAAAAAAATTACTAAAAAAACTAAAGCGATCGCAATTGTACATTATTTAGGTATCCCGGTAGATATGGTTGAAATAGTAAAAATTGCAAAAAAATATAAATTAAAAGTTATGGAAGATTGTGCTTTAGCAATTGGTTCAAAAATTAAAAATACACACGTTGGTTTATTTGGTGATGCAGGTGCATTTTCTTTTTATCCAGCAAAACATATGACTACTGCTGAGGGTGGAATGCTGATTTGTAAAGATAAAAAATTAGCAAAAAAAATAAAAACTATAAGAGGCATTGGTGTAGATAAATCATTTGATCAAAGAAAATTTCCAGGGATCTATAATGTACCACTGTTAGGACTAAATTATAGACTCAGTGAAATTAACTCTGCTATTGGCATTGAACAATTAAAGAAAGTTAAAAAATTTATTCAAAAAAGAAAAATAAATTATAAATATTTTTTCAACAAAATTAAAAATGAAAAAAATTTCAAATTAATTGATTTGAATAATTACCCAAACTTAGAAATTTCACCTTACTGTTTTCCACTGATAATAAAAGGTATCAACATTGATAAACGAAGAAAATTACTTTTGGAATTAAAAAAATATAATATTGGCTCTAGTGTCTATTATCCACACCCAGTTCCACGATTAATTTATTACAAAAACAAATATGGCTATAAAAAAAATAGATTTAAAAATGCAGAAATATTTAGTGATGAAATGATTGTTTTACCTATAGGTCCCCATATTAATTTTAAAATGATTGATTATATGTGTGATAAGATTAAAAAAATAATGAATAAGGTAATTTTATAATGAAGAAAGTTTTAATTTTAGGTGGCTGTGGATTTATTGGTCATAACTTAGCTATGGGATTAAGTGAAGACTATCAAGTTTCTATAGTTGATAGTTTACGAATTAATAATTTGTATTCTTTAGAAAATAACAAAGATAATCTTCCGAATCCTGAGCTGTTAAAAACTATTATTCAAGATAGGCTTAAAATAATTAAAAATAACAAATTTAAATTTGTAATCCAAGATTTAAGAGATTATCATGCAACATCTAGAATATTTAGTGAAATTCAGCCAGATATAGTTGTACATTTGGCTGCTGTGTCTCATGCTAATAGATCCAACAAAGACCCTCATACAACTTTTGATCATAGTTTAAGAACTCTTGAAAATGCTCTAGATAACTCAAAGAATAAGGTTGAGAAATTTATATATTTTTCGTCAAGCATGGTTTATGGAAATTTTAAAAGTGATGAAGTAGATGAAAATTCAAATTGTGATCCACTAGGCATATATGCAGCTTTAAAATTTTCTGGAGAAAAAATAGTTAAGTCATATGGTCAAGTATTTGATTTAAATTATACAATTGTAAGGCCTTCAGCACTTTATGGCGAAAGATGCATAAGCAGAAGAGTTGGCCAAATTTTTATTGAGAATGCTTTAAATAATAAAGAAATAATAATTGATGGTGACGGAGAAGAAAAGTTAGACTTTACTTATATCAAGGATCTTGTTGAGGGTGTAAAAAAAATCATTGAAAGCAAAAAATCAGACAAAGAGACTTTCAATATTACTTATGGATCATCAAGAAAAATAAATGAGATGATAGAGATTTTAAAGCAAAACTTTGAAACTTTAGATGTAAAATATAGGAAAAGAGATAGATTGATGCCTGTTCGTGGAACATTAAATATTGATAAGGCTAAAGATCTTTTAAATTATCAACCCTCATGGTCTTTAGAGAAAGGATACCCCAACTACATAAACTGGTATAAAGAAATATTTAAAATTTTTAATGAAAATAAATGAAAATTTTATAGAAGATAAATGGTTATCAAAAATCATTAGTAAGCAAGTTTATGTATATAAAAGCTTTAATAATTTGAACTTAGACTTACCAAAAAAAACACAATTTTCATATATTAAGATAAATAAAAAAGAAAAAAAGAAAATTCAGATAATTAAAAAAAAAAATTTTAAGTTAATCAATTATAATATTACTTTTGAAAAAAGCATAACCCAAACTAATTTTCATAACAAAAATATTAGGTTAGCAAAAATAAAAGATAAAAAAAAGATACAAAATATTGCCTTTAATAATTTTAATCAAAGTAGATTTAGTTTAGATAAAAAATTAAAGAAAAAATCTAAACTAATAAAATCAGAATGGGTAAACAATTATTTTAAAAGAAAAAGGGGTGATGCATTATTTTTGATTGAACATAATAAGGTAATAGCTGGTTTTGTTCTTTTAATATTTAATAAGCGAAATTTGATTATTGATCTGATAACAATAGATTCAAAATATCAGCGAAAGGGATTGGGAATTCAATTGATAAATTTTTTACAAGCTTTTTATTACAAAAGATTTAAAAAGATAATTGTAGGAACTCAATCAAATAATAAAGCTTCATTAAAATTTTATAAAAGAAACAAATTTAGAATATTTAAAACTGAAATGGTATTTCACAAACATTTTTAGAAATGAAAAAGAAGCTCATTAAAACAATTATAGATCTTAAAAGTAAAGATTTAGATAAAAGAGAACTAATTTTTCTTGGTAATCACTGCAATTTTTTTGATTATAATAAAAATAAACTCATAGATAACTGTAATATTGAAGATAAAAATTGGAAAAAATATGATAATTTTATAAATGATTATGATTATTTAACCAAATTACACGATAAAATTTTAGTTAGTTTAGTCTCATCTTTAAATAAATTTCATAATATTGATAAACAAAAAAATTTCTGGGAAATAATAATTGGTCCATGGTTAATGACTTTTTGTGTGAATATTTTCTATAAATGGAAGATTTCTCAGGACTTTATTTATGATGAAAGTATATGTACGGAAATTGATAATGATACCAAGCTTGCAAAACCTTACTCTTCAGTTGAAAATTATAAAAGAGAAATCAACACTGAATATTATAATCAGTATTTATTTTCAAAAATATTTTTATTTTTAGACCAAAAAAAAGTTTCTAAAATAGAAATAATACAAAAAAAGAACGAAGATATAACTTCTCTAAGTCATAAAAATACAAACAAAAAAAATTCTCAAAGATTTCAAACATATTTGAAAAGATTATTTTTTAAAATTTTTTCTCATTTAACCAAAAAAAATAAGGTAGTTATTTTAAGAAATTACTTAGGTTTTATAAATAATCTTAAATTGAATTTAAGTTTAAAACAATTACCTAATTTTTATCAACACAATTTAAATGTCGAAAATTTAATTAAAAATAAAAAAAGAGAAAATTTAAAGATATTTTTTAAAGAAGATAATTTACTTGAAAGTTTTTTGTTGAGTGAAATCTTAAATCATATACCAGAAGCATTTTTGGAAAAATTTGATGATATTTTCAATAAAATTAAAAATTCTAACTTACCCTTAAATCCAAGAAAGATTTTAGTTACAAATTTTTCGTATAATACTTTTTTGTCTTTTTATGTGGCAATGAGTAAAGAAAAAGGCAGTAAAATAATCTCAGCCCAACATGGAGGATGTTATGGACAATATGATAGACACTGGAATGAAGAATTTGAAATAAGAGTTTCTGATAATTTTCTAACATATGGCTGGATATCTAAAAATAATTCTGAAAAAACAATTCCGATAGGAATATTAAAACAAATAGATAAAAATAATCAATCCTCAATTAAAAACAAAAAAAATATACTTTTTATTATAAGGTCACGCTCAAAATACATAAGTAAGTTAGATTCGGGAACAAGATCAAATTTTAAATTTGATTATTTAGATAATATATTTTTTTTAATTGAAAATTTAAATAAAAGATTAAAAAACAATACAAAAATTAGACTTCGTGATATTGATCTTGGATGGGCTGAGCATCCTAGATTTCAAAAAAAATTCCCAGACATAAGAATTGATTATGGAATATCTAATATTTTTAAGTTAATGAAAAATTCAAAAATTGTTGTATCTACAAGTTTAAGCACAAGTTACCTTGAAACACTATCAATGAATATTCCTACGGTTATTGTGACAAATTTTGAATTAGAACCTGTAAGGCCTGAGTCCAAAAAATATTTAGATTTATTAATCGACTCAAAAATTTTACATTTAAAACCTAATACTGCCATAGCACATTTAAATTCAATATATGATAATGTTGAAAATTGGTGGTTTGACCAAAAGTTACAAAATAATATCAAAATCTTTTGTGAAAAGTATGGAAAATTGAATTATAATATTAACAACGACTTAAAAAAAATTTTATATTAAATGAAAAAATATAACGCTGGAATAAATACAGTAGTAGTTAGTGGATAATCTTCTTGATCCCATGTGTGTAAAATGCATAACACTAAACATATGACTTTGCAAAATTTTGCTCCAACAATTAATTGGTTAACAGATGAAGAAATTAAAAATATATATACTTCGGAATTTTGGAATGATGTTGAACAAGAAAAACCTAAGGCATGGTGGATTTTAGACAATAATTTTAATAAATTATGGGATAAATTAAAATCGTCAAAACTTTATGATGATTATATTTTTGCTGAAAATATATTAGAGAAACTTATCAATTCCAATACATCTATCGTTGATCTTGGTGCTGGAATTGGGTGGACCTCGGCTTTATTGTCGAAATTAGATAAAGTTAAAGAGGTAAACTGTGTAGAAATTTCAAAGCATCGAATAGATTTGCTTTGTCCTAAAGCAATCGAAATGTTTAAGGGAAAACCAGAAAAAATTAAGCGTTATATTGGTTCTTTTTATTCAACAAAGTTTAAAGATGAAAGCTCAGATATCGTATTCATGTCACAAGCTTTTCACCATGCCGATCAACCTTTTAAACTTCTTCAAGAAACTTACAGAATTTTAAAAAAAGAGGGTATAGTAATTATAATTGGTGAACCTTATAAGAATTTATTTAAAATTTTTAAAAGATTTATTTATTTTCTTATTAAATATAGAAAAATTTCATTCAATTTTAGAGAGCTGTTTCCAGGACACCCAGTTCAAGGAGATCACATTTATCGAGTATCTGATTATTTCTTTATTTCAGAGTCTGTTGGGTTTTCTTGTGAAACAGAATCTTTACCAAGCGGAGACCGAATGTATATTTTAAAAAAAAAATAAATTTGATAAAGATTTTAGATTAAATGAAAAAATATAACGCTGGAATAATTATATTAGTAGCGAGAACTCAAATTTTAAAAAAAACTTTAAAATTATTTTATGAAAATTGGAACTATAAATATGACTATCCTGTATATCTACACACTTTTGGAAAAATTATTTCAAAAAAACAGATGAAAGAAATTAATGATAATATTAGTAAAAATATTTATTTAAAGGAAGTTGACTATGGTGTACCTGAAAACATAAAGGAATCAGAATTATTTTATA
>Ga0209630_10003568_pt1 | contig 14161 bp, 1 predicted proteins | sample COG_01_FD_184745 | JGI IMG/M metagenome (GOLD analysis project Ga0209630, IMG submission 184745) | Pelagic Microbial community sample from North Sea - COGITO 998_met_01 (SPAdes) (version 2) | ecosystem: Environmental > Aquatic > Marine > Neritic zone/Coastal water | place: Helgoland, sampling... | reverse complement strand
TGACAGGAGGATGGGAGTTTATTGTGTCAACTATTACAATCCCTGAACAGTCCGCTTGACAATTAACCGAATCACCAGTGGTTGATATGGATATATCACAACACAAAGGACCTGGATTGACAGTCAATAATATTTGATCAGAGCAACCCATGTCATCTGTAATGTCGATTGTGTAATTTCCAGACGGTAAATTTGAAAAAATACCATTCGTATTATTACTTGATGTTGGTCCCGTTAAAACAAAAGAAAATGGTGCTGTCCCCCCAGGAGTGGCAATGGTGATGGTTGCTGTGTCATCCTCATAACATTGGTCTTCAACCACTGTTGCAGTAGCATTTATTGCTGGAAAAACAGTAACAACTGCAGTGTCATTTGCAGATGTTCCGTCAGCAAATGTAATTACAACAGGATAGCTTGTTGTAATAGATGGATTTACAAAAGCAGTGTCTCCAGCGGTGTTGGTTGTTATAAACCCAAAAGTTGCTGTTTCCCATACATAATTTATTCCATCGAGAGCAGAGATTGTCGCCGTATCTCCTTCGCATATTGTTGCGCCAATTACACTGCCACAAGTTGTTCCAGCGGTTCCAAAGAAGTTAAGAGGGATGTTACTATTTGCACCACCGTAGTTAGATAAACAAATCATATACTGATCACCTGCATTAACGTTAAGTTCATTTTCAAAATCTGATTGAGTTGCACCAACAGGCAAGGTATTTGCCATTCCGGTTAGTCCACTACACGCACCATTCCAATTACATGCAACTGGGGGAAGAACATTGTTAAATATATCGTCACATGTGTTGGCATCATAAGGCCACATAATCCAGTCAAAACAACCAGGTGACGCTAAATCACCCATGCTGAATTCTAGTGTCCCAGGAGAGGTTACTGTAATTAAAAGCCACGTACTATTTAATTCTCCAGAAAGCAAACATCCGCTGTTTCCTGGAATTGCGTTTGGATTTGAACTAGGATTTGTAATTGTTCCAGATTGAAATTCTTCGATAGTACCAAAACCATTTGGAGTTACAGCAAATGATGGATTGGTACATGCCTCAATTGAATTGTTACAGTCCCCCCATTGAGAATAGCTAACATTGGTAATAGATGCAGCGAAGAATATAAATAGGGTGTATATATGGTTTTTCATAACTATTCGCAATCCAGTTTTTGATCAATTACCTTATCTGTTCCGAACTTACCTTCTCTAAAACATTTTATTTCAACTCCTAATTCCTCCATCCATGTTTCAAACGCCACCCGATCTAACCCGCTTGTAGGGTCATAAATGCATAAATATTTTTTACTAACAATGTCTGCTCTAGAAATTTCAATGCCTTGTTGATTGCGCATAAATTGGTCTATTTCCAAGACTTTTTCTCTTGAATCAACATTTGTCATCATAAACTGAACAAACTTACTGTCAGGTGTTTGTGCTGAAAAATCCATGATGAATAACGAGAATAAGAGTAGTAGTGTAGGATATAATATATTCATAGTTTAAATAGTGTAAAGGTATTTTATTTTTTATTAACTCTGGATGTTCAGTTTAGTATATTAATTATTAATTATCAGACGTTGTAAATTCAATACTGTTGCATCTGGTCTTCTGAAATATCGTAAGTTAATACTTTAAAATGGAGTTTAGGGTTACAATATTAGTTGCTTATTTATTGGGTAAGAATAATTTAGTTTATAGCAATAAAAAAGGGCAGTGTATACTGCCCTTTTTGGTTTCACTTCCTTCTAGTTGGTTATTTAACTACGGTTACATGGCCTATATATTCATGTGCCTCTCCTTTGTTATCCATTGTTCTGACTAACCAAACGTAAGCATCAATTTGAACTAGAGTTCCTTTATGATTTCCATCCCAACCCAAGTCTTTGTTGTGTGATTCGAAAATTTGTTCTCCCCAACGATTAAATACATAGAAATCATAAGTTACGGCATCGATACCCACTCCTTTTGGTATGAAAACATCATTTTTACCATCTCCATTTGGTGTAAATGCACTTGGAGCAAAGAAGATATAATCACCTTCAATATGGATTGTTTGTGTGTACACGTTTTCACAAGTATCTGTTCCATTGATACTATATATGGTAAGTGTAATATCAAAGTACCCCGTATCAGCATACAAGTGAGTTGGATCGCTCATAATTCCAGTGTTGATTGAATCAACTAAGATACTATCTCCATTTCCTGTAATCGATGTCCCATCTCCAAAGTCCCAAGCATAGATTGACCCTCCAATAGAATAATCAATCATCTCAATTACTGGGTTTAATATAGAAGTTTCTGCAGGTGAAACACCGAAACTAGCTACAGGTAAATCATGAACAGTAATCATTGCAATAGAATTTATAGTTGTAAAACATCCGTCTGCACTTGTTACTACTAGACATACATCGTATGTTCCTGGAGTTGTGTAGGTATAATTAAACGTATTATTTGGTCCTGAGTACTCAGGTGTACCATCACAATCGATATCAAATTCGAAGTTCACTCCTATATCCGAATTGGCAACAAATTGAGCTGTAAATGGCGCACAACCTGATGAGTCAAATGCTGCAATAAATGCTTGTGGATTTGGATTAATTGAAACAGTAGTTGATACTGTATCATTAATACTACATCCATCAGTAAGTACCGCATAGTAGGTTGTTGGTGCACTTGGGCTCACATTTGCAGTAGACACATTTCCAGCTTGTGTACTTGGAACACTATTTCCTGCATCATCATACCATATAAATGTATATGGATTTGTAAGTGTATCACCACCTGTTGCAGTGGCAATTAAATCTACAGCACCATCAACACAAATATCAATTGGAGGAGTAATTGTCAAAGCAAGGGGAGGAGTGACCGTAATTGTTACGCATGAACTCACCGGTAAACATCCATTTGCATCTACAACCGTAGCACAGTATTGTGTTGTTGTAAGCGGTGCTACCGTAACAGGGGCTGAACCAACGTTCGGTAAGTTATCCCAAGTAACGGTATAAGTGCCATTTAAGAAAGGAGTACCTCCTTGACCACTTGCCCATACTTGCGTAGAGTCACCATAACAAATAATCCTATCTAAATCCGCAACAGCAAATAATTGTGATGGTTCTGTAAGGTTTACCAATTGAAAAGCTATACAACCATTATCATCTGTTACTTGAACAGCGTACAAACCATCTTGCAATGCCACAGCTGTTTGTGCTATCTGTGCTGAAGGATCATCCCATTGATAGGTAAGCGGAGCTGTTCCTCCAGAAGTATAAACCGATGCACTGCCCGTACTATAACCATTACACAATGGTTCAATAAAAGTAATACTATCAATTACCGGAGCTGCTTCATCAATTACATCAGCGGTACTACTACTAACACATCCATTTGCATCGGTTACTTCAAAAGGAACAAGTCCTGCACACAGTCCAGTGTTATTGCTATTACCAGGAGAGTTTCCTACTCCAAACCAGCTATACGAATAAGGAGTTGTTCCGCCAGATGCAGTTATACTTCCCTCCCCATTACAATCAGAACAAGTAGTGTTTACTGTACTTACTGATTGCGTTAATAGAGTTGGCTCCGTTATCGTAATATCCATTTCTTCAGTACATCCGTTCGCATCTGTGATTGTAATCGTGTATGTTCCTGCGCACAAGTTGCTAGCGATATTACTGGTGCTTCCACTAGTCCAGTTGTATATATAAGGAGCAGTTCCCCCTATCACGGATATTTGAGTAAGCCCATCACAGATTCCAGTACATGAAACATGTTGTAAGTTGTCAACTGAAATTATAATTGGTGTTGGCTCTGAAATTGTCACTGAACTCACACTTGTACAGTTGTTATCATCATTCACCGTTACTGTGTAAGTTCCTTCACATAATCCTGTTGCTTGCTGAGTCGTCTGACCAATATTCCAGCTATATCCATAATCTGTAGTGATTAACCCGCCACTTGCATTAACAAGCGCACTCCCATCACACCCTGTATTACAAGATACATTGGTAACGTTAGAGTTAAATATCACCGAATTTAATGGAGTTGGCTCTACTATACATGCTGATTCTGAACTAACACATCCTGCTGCATCGGTAGCGGTTAAAGAGTAACATCCTCCATCTAAGCCAAATAAAGTATTCAAGTTACTTCCTGCTGGAATTGCATTTCCAACTCCATCAACCCATTCCAAAGTAGGAACTCCTGTTCCCCCTGTAACTGCATATTGCATTGAACCATCTTGATCACCAAAACACGTTACATCTGAAGAAGTAACAAAAGTAACAGTTGGTCCTTCAATGTCATCTAAGCAAATTACACTGTCTTCAAAACACCCGTTACCATCTGTTACAGTAACAGTATAACAATTAGCAACTAAATTAGATGCACAGGCAGTTGTTTGTGTTAATGCATCATTCCATTGATAAACATAAGGAGTTGTTCCTCCAAAGATATTTACACAAGCCGAACCATTGTCAAATCCACAATTTGCATCTGTAATCGACACACTCATACCAATTTGTGTTGGTTGTGTAATGTTTACCGTTTCAGAAATTGTACATCCATTTACGTCGGTAATTAGACAAGTATAAGTTCCTGCACACAAGTTATTGACTGAAGCAGTAGTGGCAAATGTTGGATTATTCCACTGGTATGTATTACCACCTGAACCACCACTCACAATTACACTAGCAGAACCATTACAATTTCCAAAGCAATCCACATTAATCGTAGTTGATGTAAGTGCTAATGGTGTCGGTTCAGTAATTGTTGTTGCAGCTGTTGTAACACATCCATTTGCATCCGTTACCGTTACCGTGTAAGTTCCAGCTAAAAGGTTACTTGCAGTGACTTGTGATCCAGCTCCATTATCCCATAAATAGGTATAAGGAGCTGTTCCTCCTGAAGGACTAACCTCTGCAAAACCATCACTATAACCATTACAACTAACATCACCTGTTAAGTTAATTGCAGCTTGAAGGAGAGTTGGTTGCGTTACAATTGCTGAAACCGTTGTTTGACATCCATCTGCATCTGTTATTGTACAGATATAATTACCTGGACATAATCCAAAGGCAGTTGCACCTGTTTGATTTCCTGTAGATGCTCCCCACTGGTAACTAAATGGTGTCATTCCAATTATCCCCATTGCAGTAGTGGTGCCATCGCAAGCTCCAAAACAAGAGACGTCTGTTGCACTAGCAGATCCTGTTACCTGATCTGGCTCTCCAATGGAGTAATTCAGAATATCAGTACATCCTAGCGCATCAACTATTGACAATGTATAAGCTCCTGCACATAACCCTCCGATGGAGTCGGTAGTTCCTACAGTAATATTGTTTATATCCAACCAGTTATAAGAATAAGGTTGTGTACCTCCAATTGTTGCAAGTGAGGCAATACCATCACATGATCCAAAACAAATAGTATTATAGAAAGTTTGAATCGAAATCATTACGTCTGGTTCTGTAATTTCAATAGAAATTGAAGCATTACATCCAATTGAATCGGTAATCGTTACGGCATAAAACCCTGCTGCCAAGTTAGAAGCTGTTGGAGTTGTTTGATTCCCTGCATTAACATCCCATAAAGCAGTAAAGAATCCATTACCCCCAATCATATCTACTGTTGCTGAGCCATCATTAAAACCATTACAACTAACCATTGAAGTATCTACAATCATTGCTGATGGACCATTTAAATCTTGAATTTCAATACATATGATAGAAATACAAGCTTTATTGTCAGTCACTTCAACACAATATGTGCCAGCCAATAAATTAGTTGCACATGCGTTAGTAGATCCATCAGGCCATAAATAACTATAAGGAGCAGTTCCGCCAGATGCTACTACGCATCCAGAACCATCAGGTAACCCACAATTTGCATTCACCACTGTTGAATCTAAAATTAGCGGAGTTGGTTCTCCAATTGTTACAGTAGCTGCTACCTGACAACCGTTTGCATCAGTTGTTATCACGTTGTAATTAATTGCACATAAACTCACGGCTATATCTGTAGTTTGTAATAATGCATTATTCCATTGATATGTATATGGAGTAGTCCCTCCACTAGCAATAACTTGAGCTTGTCCATCGCAATTTCCAGAACATGAAGCATCTGTTACTACAGATGTAATTGCAGTCACTACAGCCGGCTGATTAACCGTCCCTATTCCACTAGATGAAACACATCCATTTGCATCTGTAATAGTTACATAATAGTCTCCTGCAGTAAGTCCTGTTGCCGTTATACTATCTTGCCCTTGAGATATGTTAGAAACATTGAACCACTCATAGTGAAAGGGAGCAGTTCCTGTTCCACTAACTGAAGCAGTTGCTGTTCCATTTGCATCACCAAAACACAATGCATCTGTTGTAGAGGTAACAATTACATCACTTGGAGGAATATCACCTACAATTGCTGTTGCTACTTGTATACATCCATCAGCATCTACTACCGTTGCAGTATATGTATTCGGTAGTAAGTTAATTGCTGTTGCTGTTGATTGACTCATTGCATCATCCCAAGCATACGTAAATGGAGTAACACCATTGGTTGTTGTTACTGTAGCATTTCCTGTTGCAGTTTGACAAAATGCATCTGTAAAGGTTGTTGCTAATTGGATTTCTGAAGGTTCTCCTATTATGGCATCAACACTAAATGTACATCCATTTGCATCTGTTACAGTTACGGTATAGGTTCCAGGTAATAATGTAGAAGTTGTAGCCGCAGTTGTTTGTGCTGCTGCATCATTCCACGCATAAGTATAAGGAGCTGTTCCGCCGGAAGCAAGCACTGTTGCATTTCCATCAGAATAACCAAAACAAGTAACATCTGTTGATGCAGAGATAACAGCATTGAGAGCTGTTGGTTCCGCAATGATAACACTTACCGTTGCTTGACAACCAACAGCATCAACCATTTCTCCTACATATGTTCCTGCACATAAACTAAGAGCACTTGCGGTTGTTTGACCAATTGGATTGTTGTTGTTATCATACCATGTGTAGTTCAATGGTGGTGTTCCTCCAAAGATTTGAATTTGAGCAAAACCATCACACCCAGCATTACAACTTACATCTGTTTGTGTTAAGATAGTTGCTGAAGGTGCTCCTAAATCAACTACACAGATATTTAGTACCTCACTACATCCATTTGCATCGGTTACTGTTACATCGTAACACCCAGCAAATAAGTTAGCGGCAACAGGTGTTGTTTGATTCCCTGCGTTTGCATCCCATAGATAAGTAAATGGAGCAACTCCCGTTACAATCGTAACTTCTGCAGCACCATCATTTTGGTTACAGTTAGATCCTGTCATTGATCCAGTAAGAACCAAGGCAATCGGTTCTGTTACCGTCTGTGTTTCTGTTATTGTGCATCCATTTGCGTCCACTATAACAACATCGTACGTTCCTGCACATAAGTTTGCTGCAGTTGCTGTAGTTGTTAATGCCGGGTCATTCCATTGGTAAGAGAAAGGAGGTGTTCCTCCTGCTGGTGCAGAAGTAATTGTTCCATCACATGCAGCATTACAACTTACATCTACGAATGATAACACATTTCCAAGTACTGGCGGTTTAGATAAAGTAACATTAAATGTTTGAGGACATCCGTTAGCATCCGTTACAACTACATCGTACGTTATAGCACAAAGGTTGGTAGCTATTGGAGTAGTTTGATTTCCAGCATTCGCATCCCAAGCATATGTGTAAGGTGCTGTTCCTCCAGTTGGAATAACCTCTGCCGAACCATCACAAGAACCCTCACAAGAAACATCAAATCCATTGTAATCAGATATCACAGTAATAGCTCCTGCAAGCACTGTTGGTTCGTTAATTGTTTGAATAGCACTGTTATGTACAATACCATTAGCATCCGTCACGATTACAAAATAATCTCCAGCACATAATCCTGTTGCAGTTGTAGTTGTTTGTCCAATAGGATTACCTGTTGCAACAGATATCCAATCGTATGTAAACCCTGGGATACCCCCACTTGCAACTACTGTAGCTTGTCCATCACATAGCCCAAAGCAAGTAACATCCTCTCCCGTTAGTGTTGTGAAAATTGCACCAGGCTCTATAATAACAATACATAATGTGTCAGCACATCCGTTAACATCTGTAGACACAACAGCATAATCATCAGCACATAATCCAGTTACATTTGATCCAGTTAAAGCTCCATTTAATGAAGTTGCAGCACAATCATTAAACCATGTGTAAGTTATTACTCCTGTTCCTCCTGTAGCTATTACATCTGCAGTTCCATCACATATACCCGCTCCAGAAGCATCTACTGTCGATACAATCGAAGTAGCTACCGGTGCTGGTTCAGTTATCGTTGTTGAGAATGATGATGTACATCCATTTACATCCGTTACATCGACTGCATACGTTCCTGCACATAGTCCTGTAACATCTGGTGTTCCTTGTCCTGCTGCTGGCAATGGTGACCATACACTTGTGTAAGGTGCAACACCGCCTGTAATTGCTACACTAATTTCTCCATCACAATATCCATTACAAGTAGCATCTACTTGATTGGCAAGTACGGTTGTTGGTCCTGATAAATCAGATACAGTAGCAAGTGCTGTTCCTATACAACCTACATTATCCGTTACTGTTACCGTATAAGCTCCTGCTGGAACTGTATTTGTGTTGGTTACGGTGTTGCCTAATCCATCAACCCAATCTTCTGTAGTATAAAACCCAGAACCACCTGTTGATGTTGCTACTGCAACCGCTCCATCTGATTGACCACAGTTTGCATCAATAGCAGCTGTTGTTATAACAACTGGTGTTGGTTCTGCAATGGTTACACATTCATTAATAAAACATCCATTATCATCCGTTACCGTTACACAGTAAGTTCCAATAGCTAAACCTGTTACCGTAGGAGTATTACCAATATTTGTAGCGGTTGCTTGATCTACCCAGTCATATATATAATCTACTGCAGCTGTACCACCAGTTACAGTTGTAGTAACTTCGCCATCTGCAAATCCATTACAAGAAGCATCTGTTGCTGAACTTGTAATAGCAAGTGGAGTTGGTTCTGTAATTGTTTCTGTTGCAGTAGTTACACATCCAACATTATCAGTAATGCTTACATTAATTGTACCTGCACATAATCCTGTATTAGTAGTTGAGTTAGTAGCTGTCCCTGAATCCCATAAATAAGTATATGGTGCCGCACCTCCTGTCATAGTAACAGTTGCCTGTCCATCACAAAATGTGTTACATGAAGCATTGTTGTCGATTGCAATAGTTGCTGTTCCCCCACTAATATCATTTACTGTTACTATAGCAGTTTCAATACATCCATTGGCATCCGTTACGGTTACGTTATAAATTCCTGAAAAGATTGTGCTTGCACATAAAGTTGTTTGTGCTGAAGGATCATCCCATAAATAAGTATATCCAGCTGTACCTCCTGTTGCAGAAACACATGCTTCTCCATCTGCTTGTGAACAGTTAGCATCTGTTTGAGAGGTTGCTAGTACAAGTAGTGGTGGTTCGTTAACCGTATACACATCCGTTGCAGTACATCCATTATCATCTGTTGCAGTTACATTATAAGTTCCTGCACAAACCAATGTTTGATTTTGTAATGCTGGTGTTGGACCACCATCCCATAAGTAAGTCAATGTTCCTGTTCCACCAGTTGCTGTTACACCTAGTGTTCCATCACATATAGCGTTACAATTTAAATCTGTTCCTGTAACTGATGTTACCGCTACCGCTGTTGGTTCTGTAATAGAAATAGTTTGTGCGGTTGATACTCCGTTGGCATCAAATACTGTTAATGTATAAGGTCCAGCACATAAACCTGTAAGATCTTCTGCAGTTGCTCCACTACTCCAAGAGTATATATATGGAGGAATACCTCCTGTTACTGTTGCGTCCGCTTCTCCAATACAAACGCCGTTACACAATAAGTCTACTGTTGTTATTGTAAGAATAATTGCTCCTGGTTCAACAACAGTTACACAAGCTGTAGTAATACATCCGGTTACTGCATCTGTTACAGTTACACAATAAGTTCCTGCACAAAGTCCCGTTGCATTTTGCGTTGTTTGTCCTGATGGATCATCCCATAAGTAAGTATACGTTCCAGACCCTCCTACTGGAGCTACTGTTACTTCTGCATCACATAACCCAAATCCTGATGCATCTATTACTACTGATGCTGTTGCAGTTGGACCCACTATATCGTTAATCGTTACACTTGCAGTTTGGATACACCCTTGTGCATCTGTTACTGTTACATCATAGGTTCCTGCCACAATGTTAGATGCACATGCTGTTGTTTGAGCACCTATGTCATTCCATGCATACGTATAAACTCCTGTTCCACCTACTGCAACAACACAAACTTCTCCGTCTGCTTGACCACAGTTAGCATCTGTGCCAGATGTTGTAAGTACGATTAAAGTTGGTTCTGTAACTGTTACAACGTCCGTTGCAGTACATCCGTTTGCATCTGTTACTGTTACATTAAATGTTCCATCACATAACCCGGTTACATCTTCTGAAGTAGTAGTAGCTGGATCATCCCATACGTAAGTTAAAGCACCTGTTCCACCACTTGTTGTTAAATCTGCTGATCCGTCACAAACACCATTACATAACGGATCTGTTCCTGTTACAGCCGCTGTTAATAATGCTGGATCTACTAGAGTAACATCTGCCGTTGTAGTACACAAGTTACCATCTGTTATGGTAACTGTCGCTAGTCCTGCACACATTGCCGTTTCATTTGCTGTAGTTCCACCACTTGTCCATGAGTAAGTATAAACTGGTGTCCCACCTGCAACTGTTACATCTGCTGTTCCATCACATACCGTAGCACATAATGGATCTGTGCTTGAAGTAATCGCTGCGGTTAAAACTGCTGGTTCTGTTATGGTAACAGTTGCAGAAGCAACGCATCCTAAAGCATCCGTTACATCTACTGAATTTACACCTACACACAGTGCAGTTGCAGTAGCTGTAGTTTCTCCATTACTCCATAAATAGGTAAATGCTGGATTACCTCCAGTCATTGTTACTGTTGCTCCTCCATCACATACTCCAAAACAAGAAACTTGATTATCAACTACTGCTGTCGCAGTTCCTGAAGCTCCATCTGTAATTGTTGCTGGTACAGTTTGACTACAGCCTTGTGCATCTGTTACTGTTACATTATATGTTCCTGCTAGCAATCCTGTTACTGATGCTGTAGTTGATGCACTTGCATCATCCCATAAGTAAGTATATGCTCCTGTTCCACCTACTGCAGATACAGATACTTCTCCGTTAGCTTGGCCACATGTACTTGCTACAAATGCTGGTGTTAATACAATTAAAGTTGGTTCTGTAACTGTTACAACGTCCGTTGCAGTACATCCGTTTGCATCTGTTACTGCAACATTATAAGTTCCCGCTGCAAGTCCTGCAACATCTTCTGAGGTTGAAGCTGGTCCATCATCCCATAAATAAGTTAAAGCTCCTGTTCCACCACTTGTTGTTAAATCCGCTGAACCGTCTGTTCCTGCATTACATAGTGGATCTGTTCCTACTATCGCTGCAGTTAATAATGCTGGATCTGTAAGTGTTATATCTGCTGTAGTGATACATCCGTTTGCATCTGTTACTGTTACAGTTTCTGTTCCTGCACACATTGCTGTTTCATTTGCTGTAGTTCCTCCACTTGTCCATGAATAAGTATAAACCGGTGTACCACCTGCAACTGTTACATCTGCTGTTCCATCACATACTGTTGCACATAATGGATCTGTTGACCCAGTGATTGCAGCAGTTAAAGCAGTTGGTTCTGTAATTGTAACGTTAACAACATCACTACATAAACCTGCATCTGTAATTATAACTGAATATACACCTGCTGATAAACCTGTTCCAGTTGCCGTCCCTTGACCACCACCAGGTGCTGGAGCCCATACATAAGTATATGCAGGTGTTCCTCCAACTTGAGTTACTTCAGCTACACCTGTAGCGTCTCCAAAACAAAGAACATCTAAGTGTGACCCCATTACTTCAGAAGCAACCGGCGCTGCTGTATTAGTAACTGTTACGTTCTCAACTAAAATACAACCATTTGCATCTGTAATAGTAGCTGTATAAGCACCACCTGCTAACCCAGTAACACTTGCTGTTCCTTGACCATTACCTGGTGCTGGAGCCCATACATAAGTATATCCACCTGCACCTCCTGCTGGAGTTACATCTGCTGTTCCATCACTTGCCCCACAAGCTGCAGGAGTAGATGTGTTGGTTGCTGTTAATGCTGTTGGCTCTGTAATAGTACCAGTAGCTGTTTCGGTACATTCATTTGCGTCTGTTACTGTTACAGTAGGTGATCCAACACAAAGTCCTGTTGCATTAGCAGTAGTTCCTAATCCACCGTCTGCATCCCATTGGTAAGTAATTGTACCTGTTCCACCAGCTGCTGTAGCTGTAGAAGTTCCGTCACAAACACCGTTACATGATGCATCAACATCTACTACAGAAACTGTAAGAACCGTTGGTTCAGTTACTGTATAAGAATCTGTTGCTGTACATCCTTCTGCATCCGTTACTGTTATTGTATAAGTTCCAGCACATAGTCCTGATGCTGTTGCACTTGTTCCTGCTCCTCCATCCCAAGAATACGTATAAGGTGCGGTTCCACCAGCTGGTGCAGCTGCTGAAGTTCCATCACAAACTCCATTACAAGAAGCATTTGTTCCTGTTGCAGTTATTGTTAATAAAGTTGGTTCTGCTACGGTTGCATCTGCTGTTGCAGTACATCCGTTAGCATCTGTTGCTGTTACTGTATAAGTTCCAGCACATACAGTTCCTAACTGATCTTGACCTGCTCCTAATACACTCCAAGAGTAAGTAATTGGTGCTGTTCCTCCAGCTCCAATAGATGTTACATCTCCATCACAAACTCCGTTACAACTTGCATCTACTGCTGCTGCAGTTACTGTTAATAATGCTGGCTCTGCTACTGTTGCATCTGCTGTTGCAGTACATCCTTCAGCATCTGTTACTGTTAACGTATAAGTTCCAGCACATACAGATCCTAATTGATCTTGACCAGCACCAAGTGCGCTCCAAGAGTAGGTTAGAGGTGCTGTTCCGCCAGTCCCAACTGAAGTTACATCTCCATCGCATACGCCATTACATGATGCATCTGCTGCTGCAGTGACAACGGTTAATAACGTTGGTTCTGCAATTACAACAGATTCTGTTGCGGTACATCCATTCGCATCTGTAACGGTAACACCTGCTGTCCCCGCACACAATGTGCTGGTTGTTGCTGCTGCTGTTCCCAGGCCTCCAGCTGCGTCCCATTGATAGGTGAGAACTCCTGTTCCACCTGCACCAACTGCAGTTGCATCACCATCACATACACCAAAACAAGAAGCATCGTTTCCATTTACCGCTACTGTTAATAGGGTTGGTTCTGTTACTGTATAAGAATCTGTTGCAGTACATCCTTCTGCATCTGTTACAGTCACCGTATAAGTTCCAGCACATAATGCTGATGCGGTTGCATTGGTTCCAGCACCTCCAGTCCATGAATAAGTATAGGGTGCTGTTCCTCCAGCAGTAACACTTGATGTTGTTCCATCGCACACACCATTGCATGAAGCATTGGTTCCACTTGCAGCTATAGTCAATAAGGTTGGTTCTAATACTGTTGCACTTGCAGTTGCAGTACATCCATTGGCGTCTGTTGCGGTTACTGTGTAAGTTCCCGCACATACAGTTCCGATCTGGTCCTGACCAGCTCCTAAACCGCCATCCCAGGAATAAGTGATTGGTGCGGTTCCACCAGCTCCAACTGAAGTTACATCTCCATCACATACTCCATTACATGATGCATCTACTGCAGCTGCTGTTACTGTTAATTGCGCAGGTACTGTTATTGTTTCTGTCGAAGTTGCTACACATCCATTTGCATCTGTTGCAGTAACTGTGTAAACCCCAGCACAAACATTCGTTTGACTTTGAGATCCTGAAGATGGACCTCCATCCCAAGAGTATGTGTATCCAGGTGTACCACCTGTTGCATTATCTCCAGTAAGTGTTCCATTACATATTCCAAAACATAAAGCATTTGTCGCGGCTGAAGTCATTACAACTTCTGTTGGTATGGCAACTA
>Ga0209630_10003564_pt1 | contig 14167 bp, 13 predicted proteins | sample COG_01_FD_184745 | JGI IMG/M metagenome (GOLD analysis project Ga0209630, IMG submission 184745) | Pelagic Microbial community sample from North Sea - COGITO 998_met_01 (SPAdes) (version 2) | ecosystem: Environmental > Aquatic > Marine > Neritic zone/Coastal water | place: Helgoland, sampling... | reverse complement strand
CTATACCCTTGTTTTTGAAAAAAAAAATCTAACCGTTCTTAAGTTGAGTGGCATGCAGGGCTGAAAGCGAAAAGACAAAAAAAAATGCCAAATGAGAAAAAGGCAAAAAGCAAGTCACGAAGCCGACTTGTGCACTTGTCTTGAAGAAAATGATATCCAGTCGAACCTTATATTCACCGACGTAAGTAGCTGGCAAGCTAGTCGCAACAAAGTATATGAAAGGCATTCTTTCAAGAAAAAATATCCTCGTGAACGCGAGCGCAGTAGCCTCTTCCTAAGTAAACGAATATCTCGATCTCATTCTAAGTCGGGAAATGAGCTTGAATACGTGTAACCCGCTTGATGAGCGTCATCAAAGCTCTTTAGAGGATAATTCGACGTCATATTCATCGGATGAAAATGAGCAAAGCTGGATATCATGGTTCTGCGCCTTAAAAGGAAATGAGTTTTTTTGCGAAGTTGACGAAGAGTACATTCAAGACGACTTTAATTTAAGTGGTCTTAGCTCGGTGATCCCTTACTATGACTACGCCCTCGATATGATATTGGACATCGAAAGTCCTAATGGTAGCAAGCTGACTGAACAGCAACATGAACTTGTGGAATCTGCGGCGGAACTTCTCTATGGCCTCATTCATGCTCGATACATATTGAGCAGTCGTGGTATGATATCGATGTTAGAAAAGTTTAAACAAAGCCATTTTGGAAGGTGCCCTCGCATTGCGTGCAACAACCAGTCATGCCTTCCAGTCGGTACATCCGATATTTTTCGCACAGCTACTTTAAAAATATTTTGTCCAAGCTGCCAGGTACGTATATATTTAATGTGTACATTTTGTTTGATTTATTTCAAAACTATAATAGGATTTATATTTTCCACGGAATAAGTTTCAGGGAACTATTGATGGCGCATATTTTGGAACGACGTTTCCACATCTTTTTCTATTGACTTACCAGCATCTTCAACCAAAGAGAATTAAATATAATTATGTGCCACGAATATTTGGTTTTAAGGTTTAAACTTTAATTTTAAATACTGATTAGTCACAAGCTAACAATATTTTCACAGATACATCACGACAATACTGACTGAATGTTCAGTTCCTAAGATACTCAAAAATACAGATTTTTTTCAATGTACTAATAGGTGATCACTTCGTGCGAAACGAATACAATATGCAAAATATGAAGTCTTGGTCTGCTCATTATGTGGATTTTTAGTGATATATTTAGTGATATCCATCTTTCCTCATTTTAATGCATATGATTCAATACATTGTTATTTGTGCGAATTTTTTTGTACGGGTCAATAAAATTTTTTTCCTACGAAAGGATCTTCGAATATATTCTTTTGTTGTTTGCATGTTTTGATAGATGAATATATAGTACCATGTGGTACCTACATCCATTCCACTTTCAGGTTTTGAAAGGCATCATGGCTGGTTTGTTTTGGAAAAGCTTCGAAACGGTGAGCCAAGTGAGCGTAGGGAACAGTTTCAAAGTTGGTTTCGACATGTTGCGAACGCGAATATTCGGACGCGATATCAGTCGTTTGATGTAACAGAAAGAGGCAACAACAGTAGCGTCCACGACCGTGTAAGTTTTATGATTAGTAAACTCTTAGATTTTGCGCATACGTAGAGATTTTAAAATTTTCTTCTTAGTTGCGCTCTTGTGTATGTGCGCGTGTGTGTCTCTCAATCTCTTTCTCTCTTTCTCTCCCTTTTTCTCTCTGTGCTAAACATGTGTGCATTTTCTTTAAATCTCATCACCAATGTTACATCACGGAGCGTTGTTTACTTGTTAATGTTGTGGGTCGTGTTTGTCGTTTTGACACCCGTTATCTAGCGCGTAGACTAAACACTCGAGGTGGTTGTTTTCGCGAGCGAAAGCGCAAGTATGAAAATCCCAAGGCACGCCGTTTTCGTGCAAGTATTTGAGGGTATCGAGATGGCCGAATTGGGCAGCATATGCACACCCTAACTCGCCACGTGGACATTTCTGTTCCATGCAATACGTCACAATGTGAAGATGACCATTTGCAGCTGCTATGTTGATCGTCCAGTCGTTCCAATCAAACTTTTTCACTTCTCGTAACCAACGAACCAACGCGAGGTTTCCCGTAAGAGCTGCTCCACTGCAGAAATAATACTGCGCTTGTTTTCCCTCAATCTTAATGGTCTCTTTCTTTTTCTCTGGTGGTTTACCACTCCACATACTAACTTCAAAAGTCTCCCGCAACTTCCTCCCCGATCGTCTACACGCGTCTCGACTTTCCGTGTTCACCTCTCGAAACACTCTGAAAGACAAGTCGTCCAACTTCGATAAAATATGCGTCTCGAAGATATCTTTGTACTGCTTATCCGTGACAACCTTCCACAACGGCGTCGGCGAAATGTTCCTCAGCTCTTCTTTGACCTCTCTCAACTCCTCCTCCTTCTCTCGCAACTCCTCCTCCATCTCTTTCACCCGCTCTTCGAGCTCGGTCACGCGCCGCGTGAAACTCCCCGAAAAGAAGCTCGCGCAGTTCTTAAGCGTTTCGTCCAAGCGTTCGCACAACGCTCGCGCCTCCGCGAGATTCTCCCCCACGTCGCGCTCTGATTGCTCGTTCCTCGTCATATCGCGCGTTCGCGCTTCTTGCGAGTACTAATGAAAGTGGACGACGGACGAGTTTTCTTCTTCTCCGCGAGAGAGACGAACGACGCGACAGGGGAGCGCTTTGCTTTTCTTTTGTTGTATCTGTTCGTGAGTGATCGAAATGTGGTCATTTAAAATAAGCGATTTTCCTCATTTTTCCAGTTTTGGTTTCGCCAAAAAAACCTCTCTATTGTGTAATTTAGGGTTTTTTATCCAGGTTTTTAGACTCCCCAAGGGTGTGGTACGAATTATTGCGTATAGGTCCAAGTATCGTTAAAAAAAAGCAAGGAAGTATAAAAAAATGGTTCATATTTGATAGTACTTCGAAGAGAGAATTTCATTAAAGCTGTGAAGAAATAAAGCGCCAAAATAAGGACAAAGTCGCGTGTGAGTTCTTGTCCTAAACTCTATCGAAGGTAACCATTCATCTATTCACCACTCACTCGGAATTTCAGTAAAATGAAAAATTACTCCAAGAAAATATGAAAACTCCAAGGAAAAAGGAATGAAAGTTGTTTCTTTATTTTCCGGTATAGGCGGTATAGATTTGGGGTGAGAAATATCTTCCATACTCAAATTCGCTAACCTTATACACAGATTAGTTAATGCGGGCCATGAAATTATTCTTCAGGTGGAGAATAATCCGCATTGTATCCAGGTGCTTAAAAAAAATTTCCCTGCAACCGCAATAGTTTTAGATATAGTTACACTTCAAAGTCTTCCTGAAGAAACAGATATCGTCGTGGCAGGTTTCCCTTGTCAAGACTTATCAACTGAGAATCAGAATCGAGCAGGGATTGAAAAGGGACTACGCTCTAGTCTTGTTTCACATGTTTTTCGTTTACTCCGAAGCAAGAAGGTGCCATGGGTCATTTTTGAAAATGTACCCGGGCTACTTAATTGGCATTGGAATCAGACTCCCCCACAACAACCTGGTATTGCATACATAACTAGAGAGCTCGAACAGCTCGATTACCGTTGGGCGTATCGAGTCGTCGACTTGGCATCATTTGGAATTCCTCATAGTCGTTCGCGTGTTTTTATTGTTGCTTCAATTCATGGAGATCCAAGGGATATACTATTGTCCCAGGACATCCATTGCCAAGGACAGTGCTCAAATATGTTTCCAAGTAAATCTAATGAATGTTACACTTGCTCGTGTCAACAACCCAGTATTGACTCAAATACTGTAGCTTGTGTGGATCTTGGAGAAAAACGTCATCCTCCGTACCTAAATATTCTGCACTGTTTAACGACTGCTAATGGAAGGCGAACTTGTATTGTACGTAATGCGTACAATAATATCAATGATACAAAAAAAAGTTGCACGATGCTTGATGTTAGGGATGCTGAGAGGTTATTCGGGTTCCCCGAAGGGTGGACTGAATCATGTTACCCTATTATCAATCCAGATAAGCCAGCTGCAAGTAAATTTGACTGCAAAATCCAGACTCAAAAGCGTTTATCAGTTCTTGGGAATTCTTGTGCAGTACCTATATTTTTTTGGATTGGTCAACAATTGAATGAACCTTATATTTCTAAATTTATGATGGCTTCAATCGGAAGACCATTTGTAGCAGAATGTCCAGGATTCCGGGACACATCTGCATGGCCCTGCTGTGCTTGGAATGTTTCACCCCAGTTATTCTGGAAAGGACGATATGGGATCTCAGGAATAAGTTCTTCGCCTAAACTTTACCCATATATAAAACTCGGCGACTTTTTGCGCTATGGAGACGATATTCCAAATTCAACAATTTGCAAAAAGTTTCTAATGCGTTTGAAAAAGCAAGGTTTTGAACTTTTGGATTTTGTAGTAAATGGTATGCTCAGAACACATAAGCCAGTAGTGCAAGAACGTTTAGGCTCGTCAAGTGATGTATCTGAATCAGACGAACCACAAATCTACTGTGAAAATCAGAATGATAACAATAGTCCAACTAATGATTCGAATGAGTCAGAAGGAGAGAAGATTATGTTCGCCTCATATAGCCTATACGGAAATATGTCACCAAAAGTGCTCTGGCCAGTTATTTCTGTTCGATCAAAAGGAGCAACTATTTTAAAGTGCGACTCAATTAAAGACTCATACACTCCGATTACGAGCGATCATCAGTTCGTAATTATGGGGAGTGATCAAATTTTGATATCTTCAAAAGAGACCGAATGCCAAGAGTTCTTTTCTTCATATGGACGTGCACGAAGCCAGCTAATATGTTCTTCTCAAAAAGAAAATTACATTGTGTCCATTGATCAAGCATTGTCAAAGTTTCGAGCTCAAAATTTGGATTATTTTGACATATTTGAGCAAGGGACGACGCCATCTTTAAAAAAAGCACAGCCTTGTGGGAATTGTAAAGTTTGTATAAAAGCTAATAAAAGAGTCTTAGATGCAAAAACTAAAAATTTACAAACATCGCTACGACTTCAGACAAATCCTATGAGGAAAGAACAGCAAGTTACAAAAGAACCTTCTAGATCTTTATATGACTCTTGTCCGTTAATTTTATCAACACGACTGGCCCATCAAGGTCATCAAGGAGCTGCGATAGCGCTTTTGCAAGCTCGTGCAGTTGGGAAGCGAGTTAAAATTTTATGGTCTCACGACAATGAATTTTTTGGAGGTACAATTACAAACTTTGACCCTCTTAGCTTTACTCATTCAGTTTTATATGATGATGCAGATGAAGATCCAGGCTTGCAAATGTGGCGAGAAATCATCATTTCTATATGAATACATGTGTCTTGAATCAGGATACTTCTCACTTTGTGTAATTGTTTCGGGTCTCTAAGAACCAAATTCTTTGAACTTGAGTACGCGGTAGTACGAGTATCTGATACCAAGAATTTTTTTGTTTATGAGAAGTATTTTGCAATTTTGATTCTCATACATTAAATTTGAAAACCATGATATCTCCTTCCTTGACAACGTACTCCTTTCCCTCGAGTCTCCAAAGTCCCTTTTCCTTGATTTCAAAGTTTATAATCAAAAGTTTCACGATATTTTTATGCGTACCTTGGCCTTTGCAAAACCTTCACTAACAACATAGTCTTGGTATGAGACAGTTTCCGCCCTTTGTAAAGAATGTAATTTGAAAAAGATTGCCTGAATTAAATCCTCTTACTTGATAAATCCGCGTTCGAAGTCAGTGTGTATAACACCCGCAGCTTGTGGAGCAGTGGCGCCAATCTTGGTTTCACATTTGAGATGAAAAAAATATGTAGCAGTTTAAAAACCTTCGTGGTCCAGGCTCGTGTTTCTTTTTCACCCGTTGTAAAATATGTTTGAAGCTTTAGTTGCTTGTACACAGCTCTGACCTATATATTCTAATTAGTAGAGATACAAAACAAACTTTAAAAATCGTACAAGAGCAGGAAGACCCACTTCTTTTACTCCTAACTCTTCAAGGAAGAATTCCCGTTCTTCAAGTTCCATTTGTACAAGTTCGGATTCGATCTTTACAATGAAATCAAATAAAAGTAAGTTTTCGAGTAGAAAAAACTTTTTACCTTTGCAGACACAATACAAACAGCAGAGCCTTCACTATTTGCAAGATCAAGCAAATTCTCTACGTAAATATTTCCACTTCCCTTCACAAAGAATATATTCATACATTATAAGATCTTTTGATGAATTTCACCTTCGTGCGCAAGTCACTTTCACAAACATTTGCAGCATATATACACGGTTTTTGAGTCAGTAAATTGAGAGTAGACAGCAACACACTTTCATCCTTTATCATTAAAAAGCATTATCATCCTCGGTCAACCATTAATTTACGATTACCTCACAGAGTTTGAGAACACGAACTGGAATTCCACTTTCTAGTGATAGAGATACCCTTTCAAGCACTTCAAGTTCTGCTGCTTCTTGTGCTTTTTCTGTGGGACTCTATTGAAGGACATAAAATTGTAGTTTTCAAATGCCTTGAAGATCGAACCTTAGCTTTCCCCTTCTTTAATCTATCGATTCTCCTTTCAACTTGCAGCAAATCAGACAGAGCTAACTCAAAATTGATTGTTGCTACATCTTCTACAGGATTCACGCGCCCATCAACATGTATCACCTATGATAAGATTATAATTTTTGTTATTTCTGCGGTATCTGACAAAATAAAAACCTCGTCATCATCAAAGCATCGAACAGTATGAATAATCGCGTCACATTCACGTATATTTGAGAGAAATTTGTTCCCTAGTCCCTGGCCCTCTGAAGCACCCTATTCTACTTTTTAATATTTTCATCTTAAAGTGAAACTTTCCAACTTTTACTAAACCAGCTATATCTACTATCTCAACAAAAGCAGGTATTATATTTTCAGATGAAGAAATTTGAGAAAGCACTTTAAGTCGCTCGTCAGGTACCGCAACTATTCCAACATTGGGTTCAATTGTGCAAAATGGAAAGTTGGCAGTCTATTTATATTGTCAGTTTTGGGGCATAAAAAAGTTAACAAGTTACTTGTGCTGCAGCATTCTCCGTTAAAGCGTTAAACAAAGTACTCTTTCCTACATTTGGGAGTCCTAAAAATTTTCATCAGTTTCACATCTTATATTGTGAGTGATAATGAAACCGACCTACGATTCCAGTTTTCAAGGACATAGAAGTTCTCAATGTCAACTTTTTCAACGCCCGAGGTACGTTCCTCAACTACAGGTATTCGCTAAGTCAATTACTCGAATCAAACGTGAATATGTGACTGACATACCGTCAATATACTGCTTCGACCTTGGAACGAGGATGTAACATTAGCGTGAAGTTTCATTAATCTATTTGCTCTTGAGGCTGCCCTAAAAGCTGTTGGATACAAACACAGTAACACGGTAATAAGTTCAGTTCAGAATTATTTTTGGACTGTTTTCGAGGACGACGGATGTTCCACAGCCTACTATTAAGAGAAGAAAGGAAGAAATATAGATAAGAAGAGAGTATATATGGCCACCTTGTAAATAATATACGGCCATATACCGATGAATTACGTAAAAACTTTTACTTTTTTCGTGCTTACGCATCATGCATATCATATGTAACTCTTCCCATCGCAAACAAAAAAAATATTATTTTCAGCGGGGGGGGGGCATTTTTTCTCATTTTTTGTACGTTAAATTCGACAAGCTCAAGTGAAAGTTTAGAAATCAAATAGGCTTCGCCTGCGCAGGTTCGAATCCTGCCGTCTGCGAACAACAGTCGCAGATGTGCCCGAGTGGTTAAGGGGTTTGACTCGAACATTTTTTTTTCGCGGATAAACACCTCGTACATATGCTATATGCCATATGGCCATATATGCCATATGGCCATATGGCCTATGCATCATATCATATTCTCTCCATCATCTTATATTACCCTTGTATGTCTTTTGAATCTTATTTAAACCCTAAATTATGAATAAGAGTTTTCACAAACCCCCGGATAGCTCACTCAAACGAAGTATGGAACAACGCACAGAGGTTCCGTCTTTGCACATCTCAAGTACTGACAAATCGCATGTCACGATCAAGATAGGATATACTGTAACGCACGGGTGGGAACACACTACAACGCTCACGAAGCAGCAACTAAGTATTCTTGCTTTTTTGACAACTTCCTGTGGACGAGACAATAATTTGAAGAAATGTAATAAGAACAGGACGAATCTCGGGCACGATACGCTCAACGCTCCTCTCGACCCACAACTATCCAGCTCTGAACGACATGCACTATTGGATAATCCAGTTACTGTTGTGCATGATGCTCAGAATTTTCACGCATGGTACAGTACAATCGACGCAACACTTGCCCACGAGGCTGACGAAAGATATCGTTCCTATGCTCACAAATTGACCAAATTATGTTCAAGCTGTGACTGCCTTTTGACAAAAATTTACGATGGGTGTAGAAGCGTCTCTATCGTAGTAGCTATCCATGATGGTATTGAGAAAAGAGGAGAGACGTTAAGAAATGATTGCCAGAGACTCATGCGTGAAATAGAATATCTGTGTCAGTTCGCCAAAGCAATTATGTCAAAGCTTGTATTTTTTGATGAGATTGATAATGTTACTGGCTCACTTTCAGAATCGAATCTTCTTGTAGACACGTCTACGCTGGATAAAAGCTCTTTAGTCGATTTTATCCATCTGCTTGAACATCTAGACTCCTGCATAGAATTTATTGGGGAACATCAACAATATGCTGGTGGAAATAACTATAGTCTGAAGTTACAGCAGCTTCGTAGCAGGGCTCTTGCTTCAATACGGTTTCGCTTTATTGCACTTTTAAATGAAATAAATATTTCTATATCAAAAAGCTGCATGAAAGTGCAACAGGGGCAAGGTGTGCAGAATTCCGAAGTTCTCCATAAGAAAGTTATCAAAGAAATTGAAACTTGGTTCGAAACTTCAGAAGAACATGTAGTAACCTCTATATTTTATGTGAAATATGCCACTTTTTCACAAGATTTGAAGTTTTTGATCGGTGAGATTGAAAAACGAACCCAGAAAGCAGAATATAAATTACTGATGAAAGACTGTCATAATTTATACTGCGAAGAGCGTTCAAGGCTGTTATCTGGCGCGGTTCGACTAAAAATGCATGAAATTGTTGTGAAAGCTGCTCAAGATGTGCAAAGCCTTACTCGTACAGGAATTACATATCTAATGGATCTTGCTATGGCGGAAATCAGACTTTTCAAACAGTTATTTGCGATGAATCAACGTAGTGATGCTTTGGTTCCTCTCATGAACTCTTTTGGCGGCCTTATTTACGATGTATTGAGGCCGATATACATCCATATAGGTAATTTACTTCTTCAGAAATAATTTTTTTGACTTATTTTACGAAAATACTCCAGGAAATGTACATGAGCTTGCAAAACTAGCTGAAATCATCAAGGGCGAAATTCTAGAAGGAATACTTGCTGACGATGAAGAAACGCTTTTAGCACTTTCTCCTATATTGTACCATATGCTGGCTGATATACAGGAACGAATGATATACCGAGCACAAACATTTTTGCGTGACGAAGTTGGTAACTACATCCCATCTTCGATGGATATTGATTATCCGAAAAAGCTCATGTTTTGCAATAACTTGACCAAGAAGAACTCCCTCAATTTGTCTAGTCAAAGTGCTCTTTGGTACCCTCCGCTTGAGAAAACTTTGAAATGTTTAAGTAGTCTATACCGATGTATTGAATCAACGACCTTTTCAGGGCTGGCACAAGAAGCTATCAGTTTATGCACAGATAATATTATACTTGCAAGTAAGATAATATCTCGGACTTCTGGAGCATCGGATGGGCAGCTATTTCTGATTAAACATCTTCTTATTCTAAGGGAACAAATTGCTCCATTCGATGCAGAATACACAATAGAAGTAAAGGAACTTGATTTTAGCCATATGCGAGGTCATATGCAGCGTATATTTGCAGGAGAATTATCGTTGTTTGCACTGTCTCAAGACAATGCTTTTTTTGTTCTTGCCTCTGAAGGACGACCCCACGTCCTGGAGTCTACCGTGAATTCAAAGAAAGAACTCGAAAAAAAATTAAAAATTGGATGTGAAGCCTTCATCATGACTGTTACAAAATCAACTGTTGAGCCAATGCTTCGTTTTATCACGAAAGTAACAGCTTTTGAATTCTCTGAAGGGGATGGTAAAAAATTGTCCACTTCAGCTTTTGGATCTGAGAAAAGAGTTGCAGAAGTTATTTGCAGTGTGAACAGCTCGCTTGAAACTTCCTTCATTGATATGATGAATTCTCTGAAGATTTATATCCGGGGAACAGAGACTCAAGCTTTACTACTCAAACCAATCTTTTCAAATATAGTGGAAGCACATGTTCAATTCTTCAATATACTTCTTCAAGTGTACCCACGAGAAGTGTTAAAAGGCTATGGTATGCTTGAGGTTGATGAATTGAATAAACTTTTTCAGGGCATGTTATTATAGACCACTTAGAAAACATATGGCTATAGTATACTGTGCTGTGGTTAAGAGAAAAAAAAAGCTCGTAAAGAGATCATATGGTTGAATGTTTTTACGGGTAAATTTTGCAAACAATTTCTTTCTGAAGAAGGCAGTTTATTTTTGACAGTTTGATGTTTTTGTGGTAGTGGAGGTAAAAAATAATCGCTTTTTTCTAAAAAAAGCTTTAATTATAAACGCCATTATCGTTGTCAACTATATGCATTAAAAATCAAAGCATGAGCAATATCATCATTTTATCATCATGAGGTTTAGCATTCGTTACTTTTGAAATACACGTAACTTTACACAAATACTGTAGAGAAATAGAAAGTCATATAACCCAAAAATACACAATTCACAAAAAAATAGGACAAGGGGTATTGACTTTCTTGACCGAACAAAACCTTTTTTATTCCTTCGAAAGGCATATGGAACGGTTTGGCAATCAATAGATAAGAGCAATGGCAAAAAAATTGCAATTAAAAGGATTACTGAGGCTTTTCGCAATCAAAGAGATGCAAAGGTGGCCAGTTATATGAGAAGGATAGCGTGCTCTTCTAACAGTTTTAAATACCAGCGTACAACTCGAGAAATGTTCTGCTTAAAAATTCTGGATAAACATAAGAATATTACCAAGTACGACATTCATTCCACTGTTTTTAAGTCTAACTTGCAATAAATTCTCTAGACTACTTAATATTTTTAGATGTGGAATCGACTCTGATATATACATGGTTTTTGAGCACATGGAGGCTGATTTACACGCAGGTTGGACTTTCAAAGTTACAAATGGAAACCTATTTTACATTACACGAAAATTGAAGTGTGTAGGTCAAACCAGCTGAAAACAGTACATAATTACTATGTGCTATATCAGATCCTGATCACCTTACAATACATTCATAGTAAAGATATAATCCATAGAGACATAAAGGTAGAAAGATTCACTTCGGACTGCTTTTTAAAAAACCTCTTCAAAAAAAAGCCTAGCAATATATTAATAAACCAAGACTGTCAAATTAAACTTGCCGATTTCGGCCTAGCGCGTGGAATATTCTGTAAACAAACACAAAGATATGCATGCGATTTAACATCGTACGTAGCAACGAGATGGTATGCGACCCAGTGAAAAAATCTTCTCATAAAAAATCACCAAAAAGAATAGGTATCGAGCTCCTGAGATTTTAATGAAATGCAAAGCATACTCAAAAGCTGTAGATATCTGGTCCGTGGGTTGCATTACTGGAGAGCTATTTCAAAGGTACATTGCAATCAAATCCCTCAAATCAATCGAAAGAGTTCATACTTTTTATCTAGGCGTGTTTTATTTCCTGGAACCTCAACCGCACACCAGATCAGAATCATATTGAAAGTAAAATGCAATTTAATATCCTTGAAGTACTATCCCTCAATTTTTTTCCAGAAAACAACTTTGTACTCTATGTCATGGGATTTGAAGAATATGAGTGGTGCAATTCTCACGGATATGATATCTGGTGCTAAATTTGATCATTTTTCGAAGGTAAAAAAAAGTCCTGTACTTGCAAGAAGCTTTCATATTTATGAATAGAAACTCATGCACAAGAAACCATTGGTAAGACTACTAAATGGACTACTGGCATGTGATCCGCAAAAGAGAATAACTGCTAGCAGTGGTCTCAGAGATATTATTTTTCGTCGTTTCATGGATACAGCCGAAGAGAATAAGATCGTAGAAACAGATTTGACACAAAATTTCAACCGCAAATCTAAGTCCTTCTGTCAAAATAAATTATCTTTAGTTGACCTCAAGGGGAAAACATTGCAGGAATACAGAGAGTGCTTATATACCGAGATCCTGAAAGAAAAATATCTCTTAAATACTGGTATATACCAAAGGTTACATGGAGGCAATTCAAGTTTTTAAGCCTCTCTAGACCTTTTCAAAATAGATAAAGGAAAGTCCCTCAAGATAATATCAAATCACAACACTTTAAGAAAATAACACCTCTAAAAATAATCTCTTTTTTTCATTGAGATGTTCTGCTGGTCTTGTAACTGCTAAGTGGAAGCAATTCAACACAAAGTGACATTCTTGTTGCAATAGCAGGGCATATTCAGAAATATGTTCCGGTTCTCTTCGCGACATCACACAATAGTCGTGCAAACAATCAAGGTGCCTAAATGAGAACAGCCTTTCTACACAATTTGCACTCACTAAACTCTGTAGATAGATATAAACTGAACCTAGAAGTGATTCATTTTTATTTCTACCCTTTAGTAGTCTCATGTGGTAGTAGATTATTGAATTATCATGAATATTCCCGTACTTACGAATGCCTTCATACTGACTTTGATGCGTCTTCATAATAGTCAGAGAAGAACTCAGCAAATTGATCAGAGAAAATAAGTATGCTGAAGGATATTTGCTCTTAAAGCTCTTCAATGAAATACAAACTTGTTCCAAGAGACTTTCAGTCTTTGATTTAAAGTATAATTCACGAATGAGAAATTTGCTAGCATCCTTTTCAGCTGAAGTTCCATGAACAGAAATATTATAGACAATTGACGTTATTTCTACTAGCATGCAACAAACTATGTTAGCTCCATAGTAATCTTTTTTGTTTTCTAGAGCTATCCATTCCATTCTCAGCCAGTGAACAAAAGAAGAATCAAAAATATCAGCGACGCATTTAATGCTTATCTTGTCTTTCAAGGCATTCTTATGAAAGAACTTGGAGAGGATACGTAAACCAAAAGTTGAGAATCGCAAGAGATTATAACTTCTAGTTTGCCATTCTGTAGCTCTTTGTTCAACATCTCCACTAGTTCTCACGATATCTCTCCACGCATGAAATATAAACGCTCCAAAATAAGTGGAATCTAATAATGCAACCCAAAATTGAGGTATACTTTTGTCAATAAAATAGGACTTTTCTGGGCAAAGAACAGGGTGAATGTGTGATTTTTTTATTTTTCCGCTCATTTCGACCACACGACGCACACTTTTTGGTTCAAATTTTCCATTGAACCTGGGTATATGCTTTTTCGTTTGATAAGGAAATTTCAAGCTATCATGAGTAAAAATGTCTTGATCCTTATTTTGTGCATTGCTGAGCTCTTCTGCTAATTTGTCTGGCGGAATGCCACGAAATAACAATTGTAAAATCTCAACCGCTAAAGCTGTGTCTTCATGACCAAGAATTTTCTTATGATTCTGCACCAACACTAGCAAAACATCCAAAAAGTTGTATTTGAAGAGACAAGAGGAAAGTATCTTCTTAACTCGCGTATTATTCTCTTCCTCTGCGATTATTAACAAGTTCCGATAAAATGTTAAAATCAGCTGAAGAGATTTTGACTCGTTAGTTTTGAAATTTGCTCCTCCACTTGACTCTAGTTGCTTCAGTGGTTCTAGTATTAAACCTAAGACTATCGCAAATATGTTCTCATTTTCGATGAGAGCATTCAAGTCGTTGAGATGGGCCCTATTTTGCTCCTGCACATTAGTTGCACTCTTTTCAGTGGGCAATGTCAAGAATGCTATCAGTTTCACTTCAAAGAAAGGTGAGAACATATTGACAAATGAACGATTTTGTGAACTCA
>Ga0209630_10003560_pt1 | contig 14170 bp, 10 predicted proteins | sample COG_01_FD_184745 | JGI IMG/M metagenome (GOLD analysis project Ga0209630, IMG submission 184745) | Pelagic Microbial community sample from North Sea - COGITO 998_met_01 (SPAdes) (version 2) | ecosystem: Environmental > Aquatic > Marine > Neritic zone/Coastal water | place: Helgoland, sampling... | reverse complement strand
TATTTTTGAATTAGCATATCCCAACACATTAGTGCCAACTCCCATGAATGACATATCTATATACTTTTTATTTTCTAAATCCCAAATGTAACAATCTTTGGCTTTTGAAAAATACGCTGGCCACTTCTTTGGTAAAAATAGATCTGGATTTTTTGAAAAAAGCATTGTTCCTCCAGGTATAATATTTTTTGCTCTTATCCACATCTTTTGCCCTAATGGCATTGAAGCTCCCTCATCTCTTTGTGTGGTATTATTTTTTGAAAAAAATATTTTTTTTATATCTTTTGAATTAACTATTTTTTCCCAGTTAAAAAATTTTTTTTCAAATTTTTTAAAAGCAAATTCAACAAGTTCAGTGTCTTTTTTTTCATCTACTGTTAACCTTAATTTTGATAAATCAGTTTTGTAACTAAAATTAAATTTTTTAATTTTTTTATTTCTTTTGATATATGGGGTTACATGCTCTCTTTCATATTTATTTTTAGCCTTTGTATGAGCTTCTTTAAGAGCTTTAAAAGTAAAAACCTCTGTATCAAGGCCATCTGGGAAGGTTGGTTTTAACGTATTGCTAACGTAATCAAAATTTTTATCTATTAATATACGTATCAATTTATCTATCAATTTAGGATCGGAAAATGGGCAATCAGAAGTAATTCTTATTATAATATCTACTTTATATTTTTTTGCTGCATCATAATATCTTTTTAAAACATTCTGCTCGTCACCCTTGAAAACTATAGATTTATTTTTTTTGAGTGTATTTTCTAGATTAATATTTCTTTTATTTTTTGGAATTGCAACAATAACTAAATCTTTTAATTTAGAATAACTTAATCTCTCTAATAATTTTAATATTAAAGGTTTTTTTAAAATTGGAAAAAGGACTTTTTTTGGAAATCTAACAGAATCCTCTCTAGCCTGAACAATAATAGCAATTTTTAATTTTTTACCCATGATCTAGGATCTACAATTCTTTCATCTGTTACTGCTAATCTCTTAAAATTACTAATTTTTATTGGATTTTGCATATATTTAATTATTTTCTTTAACTGATTAACACTATCAATGCCAACTACAATTTTGTCAATTTCATGAATACTTTTAATGAAGTTTAGTAAAAAACTTAATCTTGTAATATTTTTTTTAAAGCATATTTTATCAATTTTTTTGACTTTTTCATCAATTATTTCATTCACATTTTTTATTTTATTTTCTAACAATATGCCTTGTAAAAAAATAGATCGTACATGGATTTCAATTCCTAATTCTTTAATCTTTTTTAAATAATCATTTTTCAAAAAGCTTTGATTTAATATGTTAATTGGCAACTGAACAATATCGGGCTTAAAAACTTTAAGAATTTCTTTTAACTCTTTGACCTCATAAACTGAAACACCAATTTTTTTGACTAGTTTTTGTTTTTTTAGATGAATTAAAGTTTTAATAATAATTTTTCCTTTACTAGATAATAAATCATTTGGATTGTGTGCTAAATAACCATAAATTTGCTTTGTCTTTGTTTTTTTAAGAGTTTCTTCTAAATTTTTTTCTATAAATTTCTTCACACCAATATTTTTATCTACTTTTGAAAATTTAGAAGTTAATTCAAAGTTGTTTGTCTCATTCATGCCTAAGATTTCTTCACTTTTTCCATAGTTATTAGCTGTATCTATAAAATTAATTCCATATTTTTTGGCACATCTTAAAATATTTTTAATTTCATGTTTTCTAATATTTTTTTTTCTAATACCATAATCATTTTCAAAATTTGCAGAACCCAATATTATTTTGGAAAATTCACATTTTTTAATTAAGAAAATTTTATCTTTTTTAATTTTTAATATTCTAAATCCTAAATTATGGTAAAGTTTTTTTGCTTGTAAATTATAATGACTTACTGATATTATAAAATTTTTAATATTAAATTTACTCTCAAGGTAATTCATTGACTTTGATAAAACCTCATAACCAATTTTTCTACCTCTAAAATTTTTATCTCCAATTAATATTCCCCATGATGCTATTGCAGAATTCATAAAAATATTCTCAAATTTAATATTTCCTATATGTTTTTCTTTATAAAAAATTCCAAAAAAAATTAAATGCTTTTTTTTAATTGTTTTTTTATAATATTCTTTAAGTAGACTTATATTTTTAAAACTAATATTAACTAGATTATTTTTTAAAGTGGTGTCACTGAGCCAAGATAGATAATTTTCATTAATGTCTTTTAAAACTAATTTTTTTAATATTATATTATTATTAATAAAAATTTTGTTGACCATATAAAAATTTATAATATTATTTTTTTAGTTTTTGAAATTATTTTCATATTTAATGAAAAAAGTAGCTCATAAAAATTGATTTCAATATCTTGTAATTTCCTGAAATCATATTTCCAAACTTTGAATTATCTTTCCTTTTCAAGGTCACTATATCAACATTACTAAATTTATATCCCTTCTTTATAAATGATAGTGACAAATCTGTTCCAACTGACTTATATCTTTCAAAAAAATTAAATTCTTTCATTTTTTTTAGATTATACGCTTTGAACCCACAAAATGGATCCTTTATTCCCCATTTTCTAAAAAAAATTATCTTTCCTATTTTTTCAGAAAATCTTTCAATGTAGGATCTATTTCCCAAAATTAAGTCATATCCAGACTCTATTAAATTTTCAAATTTTTTAAAATCGGAAGTCTTGTGTTGTCCATCTGCATCAAATGTTATTGCAAAGTCATAATTTAATTCAATTGCTTTAAATAAACCTATTTGCAAAGATTTTTCATAACCTAAATTTTCAGGATTTTTTATTAAAATAGTATTATTTTTTTTTGCTAGTTCAAAAGTTTGATCCTCACTATCATCATCTACAATAATTATGTCGGAGCAGTTTTTTAGCTCTTTTATAACGTTTATAATAGTCTTTTCCTCGTTATAAGCTGGTACTACTGTTACGATTTTAAATCTTCCCATCTAATTAAATCACCTTTTTCAATATTCTTTTTAAGTGTTTTGCCAACAACTTTTTTTAATTCAAAAGGCAATATGCCATTACTTGGGCATGGTCTTAAACTTATTATATCAGATTTCTTTAATTTTAATCCTTTTTGAAGTTTTTCTTTAGTTCGTATTGCTCTTCTTTGTAAAATAACTGTTTCATTTTCATTTTTTTCGATATTTTTTTCTTCAGACCCTAAACTATTTTCTAATTCCCGACTTCTTTCTATCATTTCCTTCCATGATTTTGGATTCATAGAAAATTTATGGTCTGGACCTTCTCTATCATTTTTATCTGTAAAATGTTTTTCTACCATTCTAGCACCTAGAGTAATAGCACCTAAAACTGTAGCATGGCCAATTGTATGATCACTTAAACCTAATGTAATTTTTGGATATTTTTTACTGAATGTTTTTAAAACATTTAAATTAATATAATTAAAATTATTTTTTTTAGCTGTATAGTTAGTGTTACATTGCATTAAGCAAATATCAGTATTCTTTTTTAATATAACTTTTACAGCTCTATCAACATCTTTTAGAGTTGACGCACCAGTTGCTAATATAACTGGTTTTTTTTTACTTGCAATTTTTTCGATAATTTCTAAATAAGTTATGTCTCCAGAGCCAATTTTGAAAGCAGGAACATATTCGTTTACATAATCTACAAGATCTAAATCATATGGACTTGTAAAAAAAACTATACCACATTCATCACATGCTTTTTTTAGTTTTTTAGTCCATTCTAAATTTATTGAAGCATCTTTATAAACTTCATAAACACTTTTTTTCCAAGTTGCTTGATGGCTTTTTTTTGATTTAAGTTTTTTAAAACCAAGGTCGCTGACAATTGTATCGGCCTTAAAGTGTTGAAACTTTGCAGCATCAGCGCCACTTTCAGCGCACAGATTTATTAAATCAATAGCTTTATTCAAATTACCATCATGGTTTGCAGCTATATCTGCAATGAAAAAAGTTGGATGTTTAATGCCAATTTTTTTATTTTGAATTTTCATTTTAAATCTAATTTTATAATTTGTTTTTTTATTATTTTTTTTAATAATGAAATTGTTAATTTATCCTTATTATTGCTACTATTATAACTAAAATTATCTTTACAGATTTTGCCTCCAAATTTTTTCATATAATTTTTTTTGTTCCAATAAAAAAATTCAGAGTTAGATGCAATAATAAAATTATTTTTATATTCAATAGCGTTTTGTGATTCTGGCTCTGATATTAATTCTTCATGTAATTTCTCACCTGGTTTTATACCAATTATTTTTATTTTTGATTCTGGCGAAATAGCATGAGCTAAATCAATAACTTTAAATGAAGGAATTTTTGGTACAAAAATTTCACCTCCAACCATTGAATTTAAAACCTTCATAACTAATTTGACACTTTCTTTTAACGTAATATTAAATCTTGTCATTCTTTTGTCTGTGATGGTAATCATCTTTTTTTTCGCACTTTTGATAAATAGAGGCAAAATTGACCCCTTACTTCCTAAAACATTTCCATATCTTACAACAGAAAATTTATTTTTATTCTTTCCAGCATAATTGTTAGCAGCAATGAATAATTTATCTGATGTTAATTTGCTAGCACCGTAAATGTTTACAGGTGAAGATGCTTTGTCTGTAGATAGGGCAACTACTTTTTTTACATTATTTTTCAAACAGGCATCAATTACATTTTGTGCTCCTATAATATTTGTTTTAACAACTTCAAATGGATTATATTCAGCAATAAGTACATGTTTCATAGCAGCTGCATGTATTAATATATCCACATCTTTTGTTGCAAATTCCAATCTCTGTAAATCTCTTACATCTCCTACTAAGAATCTTAATTTGTTTCGAAATTTTTGCAATTTTTTTTCCATTAAAAACTGCTTTTGTTCATCTCGACTATAAACCATTATTTTTCTTGGTTTGAAATTTTCTAATAAGTATTCTACAAATACTGATCCAAAAGATCCTGTGCCACCTGTTACTAAAATTGTTTTATTATTTATTATATTCATTTTTTAATTTATCGAAGTTAATGTAAGAAATTTATTTTACTTTATATAATTTATTAAGTAAACGGGTATTATTTAATATAATTTTCATTGTTTAAAATATAAATATTTTCTAAGTAATTTTTCTATTGTTGCTAACTCTAGATCACTAAGTAAATTTTTAAATTTTAATAAATTATTTTTTGATCTTTCTAAATTGAAATTATCTTTGGGAAGATTAATATCTTCTAAAATAAACTTTGAAATTTGCTCAACAGTATTTTGATGTTTTAAAACAAAATCTTCGAAATTTATTTTTAATATTTTTGCATTCTCAAAATTTTGATCATCTATATTTTTAATCAATTTTTTATACCATTGACAAAAAATATTAACTTCTTTTGGATAAGAATAGGCCGATTTTTGTTTGAATTCAGAAAAAATATCTCTTGGATCTCTATAAGTTATAATAATATGTGGATTTTCATAAAATTTTGTGGAATTTGAAATGTCTGTAATACTTCCACCTTGGTCTAAAATAACGTTATTTATTTTTTTATTTTCAAAAAATAATTTAAATAAAAATTCATATGTTTCATCTTTAAATTTTTTATGGTCGACAAGAGAAACTATTTCATTTTTTTTTTTTAAATTAAACTTTTCATAAAATTTTGATTTAAGATAAGAAAAAAAATCTTGCTGATGTTTCATAAAAGTAGACTCACCAATATATCTAAATTCAATTATCTTATTAAGATATTCATCAAATAAGTGTTTTAATCTAAGTTTATTAGAAAAACTTTTTCCAGGTTTTGAGGAATTATCTGCGTTTGTATAGTAGTAAAAATTATTCTGAAACTGTTTTACTATCAAGTTTACTTGATTGGTTGACTTTGCTCTCAAAATTTTATCCTCTAAATCTAAAAGTCCTCCTGGATCATAGGTTAAGGAAAACTCCTTATCTGGAAATGGGTCAGTAAATTGATTGGTATTTTTTAAAAACTCATAAATTGCAGATGATCCGCTATAGCCAGTTCCGATAGTTATTATAGTTTTCATTTTTAGATAATGTATCTTCTGTAAATGGTTTTTATAAGGCACTTTAGAACGATACCAAGGTTTTGACTGTCTCTTTGTAAATTTAATTTTGTATTTTTAGGAATAGTAAATTTATAATTATAGGCTATTCTTTTTATACCTTCAATCAGCATATCTTTTTTTAATTTCATCATTTTATACAATACTTCTTCTGGGGACCTACATTTTGAAATATTTGTTGTTTTCTTAAAAATCACCTCACCTTTATCCAAGTTGTTGCTGAGTCTTTGAAGGGTAACTCCACCAAACTTTGCATTGTCAGCAAACTCGTAAAAGCCAGAGGGTCTACCTCTGTAGAAATTAGTATCAGCTGTATGAAAGCTTATTATGCCATTTTTAGATATATTTAGCATATCAGGGTGAATAATTTTATTTAAACCTAGCAAAATACATATATCACAATTTTTTTTTATAACTTTTTGAATTTTATTTTCAAATTTATATTTGTTTTGAAATTTTTTCATTTTAAAAAAAAATTTTTTATATTCATTAATATTAGGTATAACTTTATGAAGTGAAACTTTTTTGTTAAGTGTATCAATTTTTTCTTTAAAAGAATATTTTTTTTTAAATATCTCTGCAAATTTTCTTTCCATTAAAATCAAAGAATAAAATTTATGAAAAAGTATTAATCTTAAAAAACTAAAATTTTTTGGGTCTTTTTTTTTATTTTTTAATATAAAAAAAATGAATTTATTTTTTGTTTTTAAAAGTCTCTGAAGTTCTTCAACTTCATAGTTTTTAATGTAATTTCCATCAAGAAAGACTCCTATCTTCATTAACTATAATTATCGATTTTGAAATCTTTTGGTTTATCAAACTCTTGCCAATTACCACTTACTTTAACAGCTTTAGCTTTGATGTTGTTGTCAATGAGCACCTGAATAAAATCAGTAAAATAAAGATTTTTATAATGATTATTTTTAATATTAATGCTTTTAATAATTTTTTTAATTTGGTCAAATTTTTTATACGAAAACTTTATTAGCCCCATATACTGACCTTGGATTTCTTTATAAGTAGATGGTTTTTTTCCAAGTTGAACTATAAATTGATTTTTAATCAACATCGTCTCCAAATCTTTTAGTGGATCTTTCATCCTCTTTTTCCAGTAAGATAAATAATTTTTATCGACACATACACCTATATTACTATTATCTTTTATTAGTTTATCAAAAATTTTTTTTTTAAAAATAATATCTCCATAAACAACAACTAGGTCTCTTTTCTGATTTAATAATGATTTTGCTTTCAAAAAACTGTAATACATATTTGTTTTTTTAAAATCTTGATTAATAAAGGTTTTAATCTTTTTATCTTTTAAATGGCTTTGAATTTTTTTTGCTTGATAGCCTAGTACCATATGTATTTTAATATTTTGAAATTTTTTATAAACATCAAATTGATAATCTAATAAATATTTTTCTTTAAAATTCATTAGAGGCTTTGGATTTTTTAATGTTTTATTTCCAAGCCTTCTGCCTCTGCCAGCTGCTAATATTAAAATATTAAATTTTTTCATTTTTTAAAGAATATTTTTTTTTCTAAACTCTTTTGTGTTTATCAAAAATTGTTTAATTATTTGTTTATCAAAATTTTTAAGTTTTCTCTCTCTTTCAGGATGCCACATAATTCCTAATATGGACTCCGTTTTATGTAAAAAACTTTCTACAGATCCGTCTTTCTTACATTTATAAATCGGTATCAAGTTTTTATGCATTTTTTCTAATCTTATCTTATAATTGTGGAAGCTATTTACTGTAGCGTTATTTTTTAAAGTTAAACTTTCAACTACATGTCTTGTCTTAACATGACCTTTTATTTTAATTAGTTCTCCATTAAAATATTTATTTATAACTTGCATTCCTCTACAAATTCCAATCAAAGGAATTTTTTTTTTAATGCTAAGAGATATCAATTTAGCTTCATTTTTATCTCTTAATATAAATTTGCCTATACTAGAACCACCAGTTAGAACAATACCGTCAATATTAAAATCTTTCAAATAATCACCTGGTTTTTTAAAAAAATTACTAATTGTTATTGGTTTAAAACCTAATTTATAAAAGGTTTCTATTAGGCGAATATCTAATTGATCGTAATAAGTTTTTCTTTTTTGATCATAGTGAATAGCTTGACTTATCAAAATTTTTTTCATTATTCTATTCTTTCAAGTATTTTATTTATTGGATCAAGCTTAACATAGTTACTCTGCTGCATCTGTAAAAATTTTTTTTTTCCTACGCCGATAGCAGCTGGTAAATTTAATTCGCTTGTTCTAATTGCCATATGAGAATTTGCTCCTCCAAACATCGTTATTAGCCCTGCAATTTTTTTACTAAATATCCAATCATATCCTGGGTCGGCCGACTCAATAATTATAATCTTATCTTTTAAAATTTTACTTCTTGTGTAATTTTTATCTATTAATAATATTTTTTTAGAAATAGAAAAATTTCCTATAAAATTTGGTATACTTTTTAAATGTTCTATTTGTAATATATCTTTAATTTCACTTATAATATGGGGCAATTCATAGTTCTTATTAATATTGTATATTAACTTATTAGAAGAAATTTTATTTCTTATCTTTTTAATTTTTGTTTTTTTTATTGAAAAAATATCTTTAAAACTTAGATAAGCAATGTCATCTAATGATAAATTGTTATCTTTTGAAATTTCTTTGATTAATTCCAATATCTTATTTACATACTTGGTAAAATGGAATTTGGATAATTCTCGCATTTCAATTGAAATTTTTAAGAAATTTTCGATTTCAGATGCGTTTTTTAAATCAAAAATTTTTTTTGATTGAATATATTTTAAAAAAATACTTTTTTGTTTTTCCCAATTCTTATTATTTGTACGATTTATAAATTGATTATTTTGTAGTATATCATTCAAAATTTTATTTCCGTTATCAGAATAATTACTTGAGGTAATATCATAAGTGCCAGGTCTAAGATGTGAATATTTTTTAATAAACTTATTTTTTTTTAATCTATTTTTTCCAGATAAGTTAGCCTCTAAAGACATAGTTTTACTCACAGTATTTAAATTATTTAAAAATTCATCAAAAGCTATTTGTGAAATAATATTTTTTTTTACCGCATCTTTAAAAATTGAAATTGAAATAAATGCAATTCTGGCAAAATGTGCAAAAGGTAAAGTTCCATTTATTTTGCATTCCTTAACTAATTCTCTAATCTTATCAAATTTATTAAATTTTTTATTAATTATAATTTCATAATTATTGTTAAGTTTTTCAATTTTTTTTTTAGAATCATTAAATATTTTTATTATATTGGTATTTATTTTTTCTAACCCTGTTTTTAACTCATCAACTTCATTCTCAGAAAATTTGGCTTTTTTTAATTTTTTTTTCCAAAGGTTAAAATTTGGTGTATAAAAAGTTGGTATCACTTCAAACTCAATTTTATCATGTAGATGTTTATTTTTATTTAATACTTCATTATAAAATTTTAAAAATTTTTTTTCTAAGTTAGGATTTATATTTTTTGGTAAAAAAGAATTGAATGTTTTATTTACATTGACAAAAGGTGTTCCAAAAAAATTAAAAAGTAATTTAGGTTTTTTTAAATACTTATATCCAAACTGATCTCTTTGTTTGGCCCAAACTTTATTAGTTACAAGCTCTTCATATAATGAAAACGATAAATTATTAGGTTTAAATCCAATTATTTCTGCAGGATTCCAGTCTGGCATATAACCTAACAAAATGGGAAGGTAATCTTTATGCTTCAATTCTTTGATGTTTTTTTTAAATCTATTCAGTTCTCTCTTATTATTTTTAAAAAAATCATTTTTAGAAAAACTTTTTGTTAACTTGGAAACAATTGGCCTTATTTGGAAAATAAAAAGTTTATCATTTTTATCTATAGCAAATTCAATATCTAAAGATTCATATAAAAAAAGTTCTTCAATTTCTTTGCATGCTATTATTATTCTTTTTATTGTTTTATTTTCTATTTTTTGAATATCTAGATTGTATTTACTTATAGTGAAAGTTTTGTCATTTTTACTTGAACCAGCAGTTATGCTTGAGGTATCGTTCGATTTAAATTCAAGATTAATTATGTATGATGGAAAGGAGCTCTCCATATTGGATGTAAAAACCACACCATTACATTTAATATTTTTTGCACTAGGTTGAATCAAAATTTGATTTTTTTTATTGGAATTTCCAAAAGATTTAATGACATTTTCAACTTTATTATGAAATGGATTTTTTGTTTTTACGTTGTTAAATGATAAAAATTTTCCAGCACCCGAATAGTAAAAATTATCCTCATCGAAGGAACTTGATCTAATTATAATTTTTGAAGAAAATTTTTTTATTTTAGTAATTATTTTATTTTTGTTCTTGAACCAATCATAAACAGTAAATGAAATTTGAGGGTATACAAAAGATTTTTTTAAAAATTTTTTTGCAAATAAAAGAGTATTAGCTTTACTGCTTATTAAGTATTTTCTAACATTTTCAAAATCATCTTTTATTTCTATCCATTCATCTCCAATATCTATAATCTTATAAGATAGATTCTTTTTAATTAAAATATCAACTAGGTCAGAAATTTGTAAATTTGATATCTTTAAATTTTTTTTTTTATATTTTATTATTTCTTTTATAGCTTTTGCTTTTATTTTAACTAAACCTATAAATTCTGAATTTGCATTTTTTTTTTTTATTTTTGATCCTATTGAATGAATTTTATTTTTCTTAATATTTAAGTACTCTTTTCCTTTTTCAAATTTAATATTTTTTGAACTAGATATAACACTTATTTGTTTTTGGGATTTAATTAAGCGAGTTAATACTTTTGGATTAAAAATGATATCACTATAGACAACTATAATCTCATTAGTTTTTTCAAAATCAGCAAGTAATAAACTAGAAAAACTTTTTGTATTTTTCCATTCTTTGTTATGTATCGTATTAGCCTTTATTTTTTTTTTTAATGATTTGTGCTTAAAACCACTAATAACAGTTATTTTATCAGAATATTCAGACAAAATATTTTTAAGTACATCAAAATTATTAAAATACTTATTTTGATTGAAAAAAATACTTGGATTTGATCCATAATGAGGTTTACCCGCAGCTAGTATTATTACTTTTTTCATTTTGATGAAATTAAATAAAACTCCTTACTAATTTTCTTTAATTTTATATTTTTTTTTATTTTTAGAATCTTTTTAAGATTATAAAAAAATTCATTAGCTTCATTAAAATTAAAATCTAAAAATTTATGAAATATATATTTTCTCAAATCTTTTTTTCCTTTTAAGAATAAAATTAAGTTCGTTAAATGAAAATTGGTTACTTCAAATAAAATTAATTTAAGTTTAATTAAAATGATATTATTATAATCAAAAAAATTTTTTCTTTTGATAAAACTTTCCCAAATTCTTATAATTTTATTAGTCGAAAGTTCATTATCTAGGTATAGAATTCTTTTATTTACTATTGTTTTTTTATCGGGGATTATAAATTTTCTTTTTTTTATAAATTCTATTACCTTTTTTTTGGATTGAAAATTTATAGAAAAATCTTTTGCAAATTCTCCAAACTTATGTCCTTTAGTTTTAATTGGTATAAAATTTATGACTGGTGTACTGGAAATAAAAGCCTCCAATGAAGAAGTGCATCCATTTTGGATTACTATTTTTGAATTTTGAATCAAGGGAGCAATGTTTCCTTTATCTTTAATTTCAACATTTTTTAATCTGCCAATATGTTTTTCCCAAAATTCTTTTTTTTCACTTGGGTGAGGTCTAAATATTATGTTTTGATCACTAGACAAATTTTTTGATAAATATTTAATAAGATTAACAAATTTAAACATTACTTTTTTTTGATATTTATAATAAACAAACTCTTGTTTTTTTAAATCTGGACTTCTTTTATAATAACCAGCTTTTTGCTGTCTTTTAACAAGTTCATTAAATGAAAAAAAGTTATTACAATAAGCAAAATTTGAAACTACTAATATGTAATTTTTTGCTTTAAGGTCTGAATTTTGCCAAACCTTACAAAATTTTTTCTTCCATAAATCAACTCTTGGTGATCCTGTAAGGAAAAATTTTTTTTTATAAGGTTTTAAAAATTTAATGAATTTATTATAATCATAATCTCCCCAACAAAAAACCGCACTAAAAAATTCTAAATCTTTTGATTTCAATCTAGGTTTGATAAAAATTTTAAAATAATCTGTTTTATGAATTAATCCATTTTCTTCATCAATACCGGTCAAAACAAAGTTTTTTTTATATAATTCTTTATTCAATTCAGTTTTTTCTTCACCATGAGAAATACTTTTTGTATGAAAAATACCTGGTGATAAAAGGTTTTCTTTTAGAAGTTTTTTATAAACTCTATTCGTACCAATAAAAACATTAAAATCTTTGTTTGCAGCTAGCAATGAGAGAAGTAAGTTTCCATGAAATTCTCTTTTGAAATGCTCACTTAATATATAAACATTTTTTTTCATTTTACTTCTTGGTAATTGAAAAATAAATAACAAACTTAATTTTATCTAACATAATTTTTCAAAATTTCTTCAGGAGTGGTCACTCTTTTTACCTTGCCACTTTCAAGCTCTATAATTTGGTCACAACTTTCAATTGTTTTCAACCTATGTGCAATAATTATAACTGTTTTATTTTTCTTTACTGAAAGAATTGTTTTTAGAATTTCGTTTTCAGTTTCGTAATCTAAAGAACTCGTTGCCTCATCAAAGCATAATATTTCTGGGTTAGAATAAATAGCTCTGGCAATACCTATTCTTTGAATTTGTCCTCCTGACAACTTTATTCCCTTTTCACCAACCATTGTTTCAATCCCATCTGGTAACTCTTTTATATATTCTTCTAAGTTTGCTCCTTTTATAACTTTATTTATCTGATCTTTATCAATTTCACTTTCGATGGTTCCTAATGCTATATTGTTTTTTATTGAGTCATCTATAAGAGTTACATTTTGAGCAACATAACCAATTTTTTGGTGCCAACCAGATTGATTTAAATCAAATGTAAAATCTTTTCCGTCAATAAAAATTTTTCCATCTGTGGGTTTGAGTAATCCTAAAAAAATATCTAAAAAAGTAGTTTTTCCAGACCCAGTTTTTCCAACTACCCCTATTATTTGGTTTTTTTCGATTTTAATATTTAAAGAATTAAGAACTTTTTCATTATAGCCTTTAAATTTATAATTAAGATTCTTAAATTCAATAAGCTTATTAAATTCAATTTTTCTATTTTTATCTATTTCTATTTTCTTATTTAGACTGAAAAATTGATAAATTTTTTCTGCTGGCGTAGATGCAAATTTTATTGCTTGATAAGATGTAGAAATTCTAATCAATCCAGGAATTAATCTAATTAATATGGCTCCAAGAAATATTAATTTTGAAAAAAAATTATCATCTAATGATTGAAAATTATAATAATAGAAAAAATATAAAATGAATAAAATAATTATTAATTGTTCAATTAATAATTTTGGTAAAGTTTTGTAAAAACCACCAAACATAGATGCCTCAGTAACAGATTTTGTATTTTTTTTAAATTCTGAAAAAAAGAAATTTATTTTTTTTTTTATTATAATGTCTTTAATATTATCAAATGACTGAGTTATTGACTTTATTCTTTTTGTTTCAAAAGCAAATCTTATCCCGCCCCATTTTTTGATAATATTTCTCGTAAAATACAAAGTTATTATAATAATTAATAATATAACAAATAATGCTATTCCTACATTACTACCGTAGACCAATATTAAAAAAACAATTAATCCTAATAATATAAATCCTTCCATTATCATTATACAAAAAGGTATAAATAAATTTTTTATTAGGCCAGCTGGTTCAGCATTAATATTTCTGACAAGATTAGAAGATTTGGCATTAAAATAATATTCATATGGCTGATTAATAAAAATTTTAAATAATGAAATTGATAAATGATCTATTAAATCTTTTGAAAATTTTTGCTGAACCCAATTAAAAACTAAAAGAATTAAATTTTTAATAGTAAATAAAAAAA
>Ga0209630_10003559_pt1 | contig 14173 bp, 24 predicted proteins | sample COG_01_FD_184745 | JGI IMG/M metagenome (GOLD analysis project Ga0209630, IMG submission 184745) | Pelagic Microbial community sample from North Sea - COGITO 998_met_01 (SPAdes) (version 2) | ecosystem: Environmental > Aquatic > Marine > Neritic zone/Coastal water | place: Helgoland, sampling... | reverse complement strand
CCGCAAACTTTACTTTAGCAAAAAATTGGATTAAAGGATGAAAAGTTTTAGAGATTTTATATTTGAAAAATTAGGTAGAATGAGAATCATCATGTTAGGTGGACCTGGGTCAGGTAAATCGACCTATACGGAATACTTAATTAAACATTTTAATATTACACACATTTATCCAGGTGGCATGTTAAGAAAAGAAATTGAAAAAGGTACAGAAATAGGACAGATTGCAAAAGATATAGTATCAAAAGGTGAGTTTGTTCCTAATGAGATAGTATTAGAATTAATTAAAAAGAAAGTCGAGCAATCACCACAAGGTTATGTATTAGATGGATGGCCAAGATATATGCAACAAGTACAAGACATGGAAAAATCAGAAATAGGATATGACTATGCTGTATTTTTAGATGTTAGTACCGAAGAAGTAATGAGAAGATTACTTGCAAGAGGTCGTGCAGACGATACGGAAGAAATTATAGGTAACAGAATAGAATTATATAAAAAAGAAACAGGTCCTGTAATAGAATATATGAGAAAAAGACCAGGATTTTTAGAAATAAAAGCAGAGGGTGGTACACCTGAAGATACTGCTAACGAAATTATAAAAAGAATAGAAAATGAAAGTAAATAGTTTTATACAACACTTATCTGAAGGACTTTACGATCCAGGTATATTTAAAGCCTTTTTTCTTGCAGGTGGTCCTGGGTCAGGTAAAACGTTTGTTACATCTAGTGCCTTTGCAGGTAGTGGTTTGAAATTAGTTAATTCAGACGTTGCATTTGAGAGAGGATTAAAAAAGGCAAACTTATCTTTAAGTATGCCAGACGAAGAAACATATTTTAGAAACATAATAAGACAAAGAGCAAAGACATTAACTATCACACAATTAGATAAATATGTAGATGGAAGACTTGGTTTAGTTATTGATAGTACCGGTAGAGATTATGATATGATTGCCAGACATCATAACATGCTAGAACAAATGGGTTACGATTGTTACATGGTATTTGTGAATACAAGTTTAGAAGTTGCATTGGCAAGAAATGCTAGACGTGAAAGAACTATACCAGAATACATAACAACAAATAGTTGGAATGGTGTTCAAAGTAATATAGGTAAGTTTCAAAGACTATTTGGTATGAGGAATTTTATTGTAGTTGATAACAACAAGTCAGATTTAGAATTGACAACGCTCACAATGAATAGAGTAAGTAAAGTAGTAAGAAAATTTATTACAACGCCTGTATCAAACTATAGAGCGAAACAATGGATGAAAAAGGAATTAGAGGCTCGTAAAAGATGAGATTTAAAAAGTTTAACGATATAGAAAATATTAGGCATGCTAAGGTAGAAGAGCAGCCTATTAAAAACTATACAGGTAATATAAACGAGATAGATTGTCCTACGCCTAGTAAGAACACATCAGCTGCAACTAAAAAAGAAATGGTTGAAATGCAAGGTATGTTCAAACAAAGAAATACGGCAATAGAACAATCAGTAAAAAACCACGACGCTAAATCAGAATACGCTATAGAAAAATATCTAAAAGAAAATAATTTAGAACTTAATACAAAAGATACAGATAAAATTATTGAAACAGGCGCCGCTATTGCTAAAAAACTAAAGAACAAGTTTGAAAGAGCAAGACCATATCAACTTGCAGAATCTATAGGGATGGAGTTTAACAGTATGCCTTTAGAGTCTGATAGTATGAAGACACCAGCATACCCTAGTGGTCACTCTTTACAAAGTAGATTGATTGGTGAATACTATGCAGAAAAATATCCTGATCATAGAGAAGGCTTGATTGACGCTGCTGATGAATGTGGTATGGGTAGAGTATTTGCAGGTTGGCATTATCCTTCAGACCACAACGCAAGTGTTAAATTAGCAAAAGAAGTTTATCCTAAAATTAATTTAAAAAGAAAGTCTTTAAAAGAAAGTATAATTGATATACCTAGAAAGACATATGCAAGAGGAGTATTTGATAAAGCAGATACACCTAATCCAGTATTAAAACCATCTGTGAAGAAAATGGCATTAGATGGTATAAAGACATTTGAAAAATTTGGTAAAGTAGTTAAGTATACCTTAATTGGTTCAATACTTACAAAGCAATATAGAGCTGACGCAGACCTTGACATTAATATCTTATTTGATATACCTGGTTCAAAAGCAGAACAAGAAAAGGTACATGATGAGATTAGAGAATATCAAGCAGAAATAAATGGTAAGAATATACCAGGCACAGAGCATCCTATCAACTACTTTTCCATAATAGATCCTGTAACATTTAATAAGGCAAGGGACATGGCTGATGGTACTTTTGATATCGACTCTAACAAGTGGATTAAAAAACCAGAACCTGGCACCTTTGAACCCGAAAAATACGTTACGGATTTTCAGAAGCGTGTTTCTGAAATAGATGTTGTTAAAGGTGAACTCGTAAGAGACATGATTGATTATGAGGAATTAAAAGATTTGACAAGCTCTGATATTGATAACTTGTCAAGTTTAGTTTCTAAAAAGTTAGCTGAAATTAAAGATTCTATTAACACTCTAATTGATATAGGTGACAAGACTATTGCAGACCGAAAGGATGCTTTTAGTACAGATATGTCACCAGACGAAATCAGAAAGTTTGGTGTTAAAAACCGACTTCCAAAGAATGTGATTTATAAAATGTTAGAAAAGTATCATTATCTCAAATTTTTCAAAAAGTTGAACGAGATTATTGAAGATGGTAAAATATCACCAGACGAACTGAAATCGTTATCAAAAATAAAAGAGGCCAAGGGTAGATCAATAGCATTTACCTTTGGCCGATTTAACCCACCTACAATAGGACACGAAAAACTTATTAACAAAGTGGCTCAACAAAGAACAGATGACTACAGAATTTATTTAAGTAAATCTGAAGACACATCTAAAAACCCATTAAATGCTAGAGTTAAGTTAGCAACAATGAAACAAATGTTTCCTAGACATGCTAGAAATATAATGCTAAACCCTTCAAACATGATATTAGATATTGCTACTGAACTATACAAAAAAGGCTATTCTAACGTTACGTTTGTTGCAGGTAGCGATAGAGTAAGAGAATTTGATACTATCTTAAAAAAATATAACGGTGTTAAGAGTCGTCATGGTCTATACGACTTTGATGGTATAAGTGTTGCAAGTGCTGGTGAAAGAGATCCAGACGCTGATGGTGCAACAGGTATGAGTGCTAGTAAAATGAGAACAGCCGCAAAAGATAAAGACTTTAATGCATTTAAAAAAGGTCTACCATCTGGTTTTGCTAACACAAAAAATGCACAAGATTTATTTAAGAATGTAAGAAAAGGAATGATGCTAACTGCTTCATACGATATAGAAGAAGGTGCATTAAGATTTAAACCATTTATAACTGCCTCTACAAAAGAGGAGTTAAGTAAGATGACCTTGAGAGACAAATATATTTCTGAGCATCTTTATGATGTAGGAGATATAGTTGATGATGTTGAAACAAATGTCACAGGTGTTATCATAAGAAGAGGTACAAACTATGTTACCTTAGAAGACGAGGATATGAAATTACACAAATGTTGGTTATACAATATAATGGAATCTCCTGTCTATTCAGTAAAATTAGAGGAAAGATCAATGAAGTTAAATGAGAATAAAAGAAAGAATCCGTATGACAAAGAAACGGATCAACCTAAAAAATACGTTAAAGGTTTAAGTGATAAAGATAAAAAATCACACGATAGGCATTTAGAAAAACAAGGTAAAAAGTCTGATAGTGATAAATCTGCTTATGTACAATCTCCAGCTGATAAAAAAGCAAAAACTAAAACAAGTAAACATACAAAACGTTTCAAACAAATGTATGGCGAGTTAAAGACAAAGAATGAAAGAGAACCTCAACATAGAGGTAACGAATTTAATGACACAGGAATGCCAGAGTCTTACGATATAGGACATGACTATGCGAAATATACTTCTTCAATAACACCAGGTGAGAAGCATTATAACAAAAAATATCAAGGCAGTTCTTATAAACCAAGTAAACATAGCGATAATTTAATCAATGTTTATGTAAATAAAAAACATATTGGTGTTATACCAAATAATGAAAGTAAATATATGAAACCCATAGATAAAAAGGTTGAATTAAAAGATATAGAAGAATGGGCAACTAAAGAAGAAACGATTAATAAATATAAAGAAAGATATGGAGAGGAGTGGCAATCTAAAATTGAAGAAACATATAATAAAATGTTTGATAAAGTGATTGACACCAACGCAAATATGCAAGAAGGAAGAATGAAAGACATCGCTATAGACCTTAAATCAAAAGATGAAGGTGGATTAGATCCAGAGGAATTTCAAAGAAAGTACAGTAAATCTAAAGCAGAAATGAAAAAAGATTTAGGTGCTTCTGAAGGTTTCAAGTTGTCATTTAAAGATTTTATGCACGAGGAAGCTGATGATTGGGGTATTTATCCATCACAGATAAACGAAGCAGAGTATCAAGGTAAAACAGTAACTTTAAACAAACCAGTAAGAGGTGGATCTAAAAAGTTTTACGTTTATACAAAAAACGAAAAAGGTAATGTAGTAAAAGTATCATTTGGTGATCCTAATATGGAAATAAAAAGAGACAATCCTGCGAGAAGACGAAGCTTCAGAGCAAGACATAATTGTGATAATCCAGGACCTAAATGGAAAGCAAGATATTGGAGTTGCAAAAAATGGTAAGTAAATATAGAACAAGTTGGACAGAAATCCAAGAACAAATGAACGAGTTTTCACTTGTTTACGTTGCAAGGTGGAGAGGTAAAGATGGCAAAAGATATGGGTCACCTTTCAAAACAAAAGACTCTGCCGAGAAAAGAGCAAAAGAATTAAAGTCACAAGGTAATACCGAGGTGTCAGTAACACAAGATACACTTAGAGGAAATATTAAGTGGAAAAAAGATAATCAAGCTGATATAAAAGGAATGCAGAAAGAAAAAATTTCCTCAGATGACGATTATAGAGCAAAGAAAAAGGCGTTACAAGATATTCAAGTCAGCCCAGCACAATCAGCTATAGTGGGGAAAGATAAGTTACAGATGAGAAAAGATAAGTTAGACAAAGAATATCAGGCTTTTAAATCTGGCATAAATGAAGCAATGAGTCCTGTTCAAATCAAAAAATTAAAAGATAGTTGGGCAGATATAAAATTAATGTCACCTGAAAAAGTTAAAACATTAAAAAACTTTTTAGACAAATACTCTACAGACACTTTAATGCAACTTGCACAATCAAACATAAATTTTGTATCTAATATGGCAAGAAGTGTTGCAATGAGAAGAAAGACTGCTACTCCAAAACACGCAGGTAGTCATAAGACACACAGCGTAAAAGAAGAAACTAAAACTGATAGTCAAAAAGTTGCAGATTTGAGAACTAAACAAATGGTGTTGCAAACAAAAGCTAGAGATATGGATCCTAATAAAGATGAAACTGATATAAAAATAACAAAAAACAAACTTGACAATATACAGTTAAGAATGGATAAAATTAAATCTAAAAATGAAGAGGTACATCCTGCAAAAGCATTATTAGAAAAACTAGAAGGTCTTAAAAATAAATCAGAAAAAACAGGTATGCCTTATTCAATATTAAAGCAAGTTTATAATAGAGGTATGGCTGCATGGAAAGGTGGCCACAGACCGGGAACAACTCCACAACAATGGGCGATGGCTAGAGTAAATAGTTTTGTAACTAAATCATCTGGTACATGGAGTGGTGCAGATAAAGATTTAGCAAAAAAAGTAAGAGGGAGTAAAAAATAATGAACAAAAAATACTTTGAAACAAAAACAGGAAGTATAGAAGAAAAAATTACCAAAATTGCTATTGAGCAACAGTCAATAGTAAAACAAGAACCGAATGTAAAATTAAAAGTTGAAAAAACTTACTTTGATGTAAAACCAGGATCAGTTTCAGACGTTGCTTCTAAGGTTGTAAGTGAAGGAATGGATCCAGTTAATAAAGACGCTGTTAAGAAAAAGTTTGACGACAGAAAAGACAAAGACATTGACAACGATGGTGATACAGATTCAACAGACAAGTATCTTCACAAAAGAAGAGCTGCAATATCTAAAGCAACTGAAGCAGTAAGTTTTGCTCAACAAGCTGCAATTGCGATTTCTAAAAAAGAACGTGGTGAAAAACCAAAGAATGAAGCTGTAAACCAAGATGATCATGGTGAAAAACAAAATGCTAAAAAAGTTAAAGACTATACTGATCCTAAAAAAGGTGAGAAGAAACCTTTTAAAGCTTTAAGAGCAGAAACAAAGATTATCAAACTAGGTGATAAAGGTAAAACTGCTACTGGTAAAGAGGCAGGTGTAATAGACGTAGAACCTAGTGCTAAACCTATCTAGTTGCGACACTTTGTCAATTGACAAATACGCTATTATATGATAGTATAATAGTATAAAGAAAACACTATGACTAAACCTATCATATATTGTGACATGGATGGAGTTCTTGCAGATTTTAAAAAAGCTGCAATAAAGACCACTGGAATGTCAATTAACAGATGGATGAACATATCCACTTCAAAGGAAAAGTGGTCTAAAATCAACAAAAACAAAAATTTTTGGTATGATATGCCATGGATGCAAGGTGGCAAACAATTATGGTCTTACATATCTAAATTTGACCCTCATATATTATCAGCATATGTTGAAGAGTCTTATGACCCAAATTGTATACCTGGTAAAACTGCTTGGCTAAGAAAAAACACAGGTTTAATCAATAGTCAAAAAATCAATCTTGTAAGAAGAAAAGAAAAGAAACTCTTTGCAAAAAGAGGTAATCCTGCAATTCTAATTGATGATTATGAAAAAAATATTAGAGAATTTACACAGGCAGGTGGTGTAGGAATTCATCACACAAACACATCAAAAACTATATCTCAACTAAAAAAGTTGGGTTTTTAATCGTATAAATAGTAGTATTAACAACACGGTATAAATTTATATCAATAATTGAGTACCTTATAATAAGGGAGAGAATAAAATGGCAAGTTGGGGAAAAGTAGATCAACATCAGGATGCACCTTTATGGGCATTAATGATGATCAATAAAGCACCTACAAGTGCTAATATGGGTCCTGCTGGTACAGGTAAGTTATTTAATAACGCTACAGCAGATAACCTTATTACAAATTTAACAGTAGGTTTATTTAACTATGCAGCTAATGAAGTGCCAGCAGGCGCTCATCAAGGTTGGGTATTAAAGACCACTGGTAAGTCTGGCTCTGGTAGAAATGGTAGAGTACAGTCTCAAACACTTGTTACTTTAACAAGTAACACATAATAAAAATTAATAGGGGTCGCTTCGGCGACCCTTATATATATTAATAACATGATGTAGGAATATACCTACAGTAGCATTCCCGTAAGGGTTTATAGGAGAATAAAAATGGCAGATAAAAAAATTACAGCGTTAACCAATTTAGGTGACGGCTTAGCAAGTGAAGATTTATTTCATATAGTAGACGATCCATCAGTAACACCAATTAACAAAAAAGTTTCAGCAGAAGATGTATTTAATAATATTCCATCTTGGTTAGGATTATCACAACTAGCTCAAACAATTACAGCAGATGGTTCAACAGCAACAGCTGTTGACGTAACTACTGCTATAACTTTAGTTAACGCTACTTCAGCAACACATAGTTGTGCTTTAGCAGACGGTTCAGATGGACAAGTTAAAACAATTATTAATTCATCAACTTCAGGAACAAACGCAGTTACAATCACACCAGCCAATGCTGGTGGTTTTACAACAATCACTTTAGATAAAGAAGGTGAATCAGCAACATTACTATTTAAAAATTCTAAATGGTATGTTATTGGTGAAGGTAATGAAGCTACTATAGCATAACAATTAGGGGATTTATGGCAATAGATTTAAAAATATTAAAAAGTGAACGTGAGACTTTACAAAAAGATTATGATAATATGAATTATAAAATATCTGAAAGTGAAAAAAGTTTGAGTAGAATGAAGAATAATTTAAACGCTATATTTGGAGCTATTCAACAAGTAGATAGATTTATAAAAGCTGAAGTAAGTCAACCTGAACAAAAACAATTATTAAATGAAAAACAAAACATTTCAACAACTGAGGTTCAAACTAATACAACTGAACATGTTTTAAAGGAAGTATGAAAAAATATATTGAAGAAGATTTTTTAGATGAATTGGCAAATAATACACCAAATATGAGTCAGTTTGATACTATTAAAGAAAAAAATATGGAAGAAGTTGAAGAAGACCTTACAGGTGGTAAGTCTTTTAAAAAATTAAAAGACGAAATTAAAAAAGGATAAAGATGAAAACATTTAAACAACACATAAAAGAAGATGGTCAAATGGGTGTTGGTACTACAAGTCATCATACTTCGGTAGAAGATGGATCAATGGGTGCTCACAACATACATGAACCTGCAATCTTACAAAGAGTAAATGCCTTTGTTGGTTCAATAGCTGATAGGGAATATTTACAACCTGAGGCTGCTCTTTCTCAATTAGAAGCGAGATTGACTAGCATTGGTGTACAATTAAAAGACTCAATTACAATTAATGATAAACAAGGAACTTTTGAAAGTGCTTTAGTATTTAATGGTGGTCGTTTTGGTAAAGATACCGACGGTTCTGACATAAATGATGATGGAATTAGTCATAAAGTTGGTAAAGAGATAAAACTAAAAGGTAAATACGAAACATTAGAGAATGGCGCTGTTAAAGTTTATGCAGAGCTTGGCTAATGTTTCATAAGATAACAAAAAAAAATTGGTTATTTTACGCCATAAAAAACTATAATGTTCCTAATTTAGATAGTGAACAGGAGTTTTATGAAGATGTAAAAAGATTTAAATATCTTAAACGTCTATTTCGTAAATACGAAAACACAGGTGAATTAAAAACTAGATTAGTTTTAAATCACATTATAGTATTAACAAATATATTTGGTAATGAGGCAGCTGCAACTTTATTATTGTTTAAAATTGAAAAAGAATATTGGTCTATATTAAAGACTTTTTTACAATATTTAAATATTATATTACCTGACGAGTTGCCTGATATTAAAATACACAAAACCATGTTGTCAACTTTGGAGAAATTATAATGGGAAGAGCAATAGACTTATTAATAACATATAGAATTATAAAGTTGTTAGTAACGCCGTTTGAAAAACAAGAGGCCTACAAATATGGGATTATTGATAAAGATGGCAAAGTATTAAGAAAAAATAAAGAATTAAAATCTGCTAAAGAAAAAGATTCTTATACTATTTTACATAGATTCGTTTTTAATTTAAAACGTTTACTTAATAAAATACCAGGTGGTAAATCTAAACTAGGCACATATGCAGCTGCATTAGGTTTACTATTAAAAGAACAAAAAGATATAAATGCGATTGAACTCGAAAGAAGCCTTTATAAACATTTAGTGGATAATAAATTAATTATCTATAGTGATAATTTGAATGAGTCCGCTGAGTTTGATTATTTACCCACAGGCCGTTTTACAGTGATTGATAATTTAGAGGATTTGAATGGTGAAACATCAGCTGAAGTGGGTGATATAGTTTATACAACTGAAAATCAAAAACCATTTGATACATACTTTGGTGTAAATTTATATCATGTTGTAAACGAAGATACAGAAAAACAAATAGTTGTATCAGAGGACAACATAGAAAGAATAAGATTTTAATGTGGCCATATAATGATGAAGAAAGTGTATGGTTATCTAAATCTAAAGGAGAGTAATGAAAACTTTTAAAGAAATACGAGAGGCTTGTTGGGCAGGCTACAAAGCAATAGGTCAAAAGAAAAAAGGTGGTAAAATGGTACCTAATTGTGTACCAGAAGAAGCACCTGCAAATTCGGTAGGTGATGGTTCAAATGTTGCAATGCCACCAGCACATGAACCTGGTGTGCATAAAAATAAAAAGAAAGATTTAACAAAACTATTAAAACGTGAGGATTATGATAGAGTGGAATTAGAAAACGTTGTTAATAAAATTTGTTCAAACCAAGAGATAGAAGAAACTCAAATTAAACCTATCATAAACAATATAAAATCTAAAAAACAAAAAGGTACATATACTGAAAATTTTGGTATAAAAGCATTTAGATATGTTGTAGATAATCAAGTTTCAGATACAGTAACGGAAGAGTTTAAAAACGAAGTTGCATCATTTTTATTGGTGAAATATGAGTAAATCTTTTAAAGAATTGCGGGAGTATGTTAGAGGCTTTGCTATAGGACCTATTGACACATTAAAACCTATGTCATCATTGGGTGGTGCTCAATTTTCTCCAGATAGAAGATATACTGCAACAATGCCTCAATTAACAGCAACAGCAAAAGGACCAGGATTAGGAACAATTAAACCTATGGTCACAGCAAGTAAAAAGAAGGAGAAGAAGTAATATGGAATTACTAATCGCATTAGCAATGAAATTTTGGCAATGGTCAATCTTAATTGCTGTAGTAATAATAACATCTCTAATTAATTTATTAGACAAGAAAAAATCAAGTAATTTAAAATTTAGTTATAAAGAAATGCCAGAACTAAAACCTATTGCAATCCCAACAAAGGGTAAAGGGTTTTGGAAAGGTATAGCAATGTGGTTACTTTCAACTAGAAATTGGCAGATAACAAAAGACTGGCACTATAGTATTGATGGTACGGGTTATGTAATACCAGCAGGTTTTACATTTGATGGTGCAAGTATACCTAAATTTTTAAGAACCTTTTTCTCACCAGTTGGCGTATTACTAATTGGTGGTCTTGTGCATGATTATATGTACAAGTACGCTGCTTGCAACCCAAGCACGGAAGGTGCACCTTTAATGTTAGTAGATCAAAAGAGAGCAGATCAAATCTTTAGAGATATTAATATTGAAGTAAATGGCTTCTATTCAATGAACTATCTATCTTACTGGTCATTAAGACTAGGCGGCTTTGTTGCGTGGAATGGACATAGAAAAAGAAACGCTAAAATAGGAGACTAATATGTTTTTAACATTAGGATTAATTATAGGATTTATATTAGGTTGGTATGTAAACGAGAAGTTTGAAGACTTAGTTGAAGTATCTAGTAAACTGAAATTTTGGAAAAAATAAATGAGATTAATATTCATAGGCATTATCATCACGTCATTACTTGGTGCTGGTGCTTATGTTTTAAAGTTACAAAAAGATAATGTAATTTTGAAAGAGAACGCAGTTAAATTAGAGTCTGCTATTAGTGAACAAAAAACTTTAATAGAAAATCAGAAAAAAGATTTTGAAGAAATATTAGACGCTAACAATAAGATGAATGAGTTAGTAGGTGTATTAAAAAAAGATTTAGAAGATTTAGATAAACGATTTAACAAAAAGAATAGAGATGTTGGTAAGTTAGCAATAGCTAAAACCAAGTCTATTGAAAGAATAACAAACGGTGCAAGTGCGCTGGCTACAAGATGTATTGAAATAGCTAGTGGATCACCACTAACAGAGGCAGAGAAAAATGCTACAAAGAAATCTGAAATTAATTCAGAATGTCCTAGTATTGCTAATCCTAAGTATATTCCTTACTAATTGTAGTGGAGTAAAACAGTTAGAGATATTTAAGCAAGAAGTACCTAGGGAAAAACTCAATCTGAACACCCCAACTCCTTTAGAGTTAGAAAATCTACGATGGATTATTATAACTAGTAAGAACGCTGATGAAGTGTTTAAGAAACTAGAAGAACAAGGTATTGATCCTGTTCTATGGGGTCTTACTGATAAAGATTTTGAATTATTAGCGAAAAACTTTGCCAGAATAAGAAATCAATTGAAGATAACAAATGACTTATTAGATAAGTACAAAGAATATTACGAACCTGAGGTAAAGAATGAACAAAAATAGATTAGATTTATCAGATAATACAGCTATCTCAATGCCAATGAGAAATCTGTTGTCCATCATAGCAGCTGTTGCTGTTGGTGTGTGGGCATACTTTGGTGTATTAGAGCGTATTACTATATTAGAAACAAACTCTAAACTAGCGGAGAAAGATTTAAACCAACACGTTGAAAGACTAGATGTTGATTTAAAAAAGAATACAGAGTTTAGAATAAAATGGCCGAGAGGTGAAATGGGTACACTACCTGCTGACAGTGAACAATATATGTTGATTGAAGACTTGTATGGTAGTGTGGAAAAATTAGAAAAACATATTGACTCAATGATGAATAATAAAATTAACATAGAATTTTTACAAAAACAAGTAGATAAAATGTTAAGTGATATTGAAAATTTAAAGGATGCTGATAGAGAAATTAAAAACGGACACTAGATATGATAGAAACAATAGTGGCTTTATTAATGATCGTCAATTCTGAAATCAAGGAGCACAGAATACAAGTAGATTTAAAAGCTTGTCTAAAAGGTAAGAGAGTAGCCGAAAGACAATATAGTGAGGGTGTAAGATACCAGTGCATAAAAAGTAAAGCAGAATTGGAAGAAAACATAGACGGATCGTTAAGTATAAAGTCTTTAATAATGGAATAAAATTATAATGGAAATATTCTTTGAAATATTAACAAAGTTTGGATTACCTGTAGCGGCCTCAGTCACCATGGGTGGTTTCATTTATATTATTTTGAAATATATTTTAGGTGGAGTTGTAGGTTCAGTAAAAAGTTTACATGGTATCATTATGGGTTTAGAAAATAGAATAGATACTATGAACAATGACTTGATACATATTGACACTTTAATATCAGCAGCTCTACATTTGAAACCAGATTTAGATAGGATTGCCAGATCAGATGGCAAGAATGACGCACGGAAAGACTAATGCCACTTTTAGAAATACTTAATCAATACGGATTTGCGACACTGGCCGCTATTGCTATGGGTTGGTTTATTTGGTTTATCTATACATTTATTACCCAGGAAGTTACAAAGAAATTAAGTGAAGCTTCAGGTGCGCTAATTGTCTTACTAGATAAAATTAGAAGACTTGACAATGACCTTATAAGAATCAAGGCTAAATTAAACACAGTTTTGACCCTCCGAGAAGAAGAAAAGAAGAAAAACAAAGACGATTAATTATAAATAGTAGTATGAAAACATCAATTAAAAGATTGATGTTAGTAGTGACCACTCTATTATTTACACTTGACTACAATTTACTAGCATCTGAATTAACGCAAGAGTTTAAAAACCCTGCCTTTAGTGGTAATGGTTACTCGTCTCACGTGCTTTCTATTAATCAATTAGAAGTACAAAGAGAACAAAAAGTCTTTGATGACTTAAAATCTGCGAAAGCTGCTGCCGAAAGAGAAGAAAAAAACACCACAATTAACAAGTTTATTGCTAATGTGGAAAGTAGAATTTATGCTAACTTATCTAAACAATTGGTTGACAATATGTTTGGGGAAAGTTGTGATAGTAGTACAACTACTTGTCCTACATCTGGAACGGCAAACATAGAAGGAGCTTCAATTTATTGGGTAAAAGATACTACGACTGAAATAATTACATTAACAATTACAGCTGATGATGGAACAGTCACAACTATGGCAGTTCCGATTGGTGATTTTCAATTTTAGGATATTATAATGTTTAAAATAATAATGATTTTAATATTGGGGATAGTTTTGAGTGGATGTCAAACCACAAACAATTATGAAGTATATAAAGGTAAATCACCTTATATTGAAGGCACATCTACTAAAGATAGATTGATTGCTTTACCTGATTTAGATGGTCAACCTAAAATTACAATTGCTGTTTACAGATTTACAGACCAGACAGGTCAAAGAAAACCTAGTACGAAGTTTTCTCAATTGTCAACTGCTGTCACACAAGGTGGTAGTATGTTTATTGTGGATGCTTTAAAATGTGTTTCAGGTGGTGACTGGTTTCAAGTTTTAGAAAGAGAGGGACTTGATAATTTAATTAAAGAAAGACAATTAATTAGGTCAACAAGAACAGAATATGATGGCGAACAACAAGTAGGTAATATATTAAAACCTTTAGTGTTTGCTGGACTTATACTAGAAGGTTCTATTATAGGTTATGATAGTAATATAAAAACTGGTGGTCAAGGTGCTAGATATTTGGGTATTGGATTAAGTGA
>Ga0209630_10003553_pt1 | contig 14178 bp, 16 predicted proteins | sample COG_01_FD_184745 | JGI IMG/M metagenome (GOLD analysis project Ga0209630, IMG submission 184745) | Pelagic Microbial community sample from North Sea - COGITO 998_met_01 (SPAdes) (version 2) | ecosystem: Environmental > Aquatic > Marine > Neritic zone/Coastal water | place: Helgoland, sampling... | reverse complement strand
GAAAAACACGCGAAATAGGACTCGGAGCAACACATTCACAAGGTCTTGCTGATGTCAGAAAAGTGACTGAAAAAATGCGCCGAGCAAAGCATGAGGGGGAAAACCCAGCCGATGTTATAAAAAAAGATTCAGCACAGGCACATGAAACAAAGACTTTTAAATTATGCGCAGAAGAACTAATAAAGACTAAAAAAGCTGGCTGGAGAAACGCTAAACATGCCCAGCAATGGGAAAATACACTTCGTGACTATGTTTACCCGGAAATTGGGCATTTACCCCCTAGTGTCGTGTCGTTAGCTCATATCAAGAGAATACTCCTGCCTATCTGGACAGATAAAACAGAGACAGCAACCAGAGTAAGACAACGAATAGAGTCTATCCTTGACTGGGCAAGCGTCCACGGATTGCGAGAAGGGGAAAATCCAGCTCGATGGAAAGGCGTATTGGATAAAATACTACCTTCTCCAAACAAGGTGCACACAGTAAAGCACTTTACTGCCCTACCCTATGACGAACTTCCCAAGTTGATGAAGAATATTCGTGCGAAGACCAATGTTTCTGGCTACTGTTTGCGATTCGTAATATTAACAGCCGTACGCTCAGGTGAAGCTCGGGGAGCAACATGGTCTGAGGTCGACTTAATAAAATCTATTTGGACCATCCCTGCTAGCCGAATGAAGGCAAACATTGAGCATCGAGTCCCTCTTTCAAAAGAAGCTATCTCAATTCTTAAAATAATGAAAAAAATACGTGATGAAGAATTGGTTTTCCCTGGTTTAAGGGGTGGCATTCAGTCTGATGCGACCCTGAGCAAATTCTTACGCTCTGTCACGTCTGATATAACTGTTCACGGTTTTCGTTCAACTTTCAGACAATGGGCGGCAGAAAAAACAAATTACCCTTCCGCTGTCTGTGAGCTCGCATTATCACATGTCAATAAAGACAAAGTGGAAGCAGCATATCAACGCTCTGACTTATTCGACCTCAGAAAGAAACTTATGAAAGATTGGTCTTTATATTTAAAGTAAAAAGCTAGCAAAACTGCCCTGCTCAATTTAATCGCCCATAAAGACCCATGGGGGTCTGCAACAAGCCAACAACATCTCACGTCCACATTTTTCGGAGATATTTCTGCGGTAAACTAGACATTATCTCTCCCACATAAGCTTAGGTGTCACATAGTGCCCACCCGTCCCTTTAAATATCAGTCCTACTACATACACTCGTTTTTCGTCATTTAACTCCAACATCAACCCTTGAATGAACTGCCCAGGCTGGACAACATCGGGAACTAAATACCCACGGTTATCTTCCGTTTTATATGTATCAGCTAAAATTGGAACAAGCTGCTGTTTGAACCCTTCAAAAAGCCCTATTTTAAGTAAATCATCAGCGATATAGGGCATTGCCGGTAATGCGCCTTCCTCGTTCTCTCTTCTGCCCCAAGGTACGAGGTAACACTTCTTCTTTAAAATAATAGGCAACTTTGCCCGTTTATTATCGAAAAGAATTGTTCTGTTTTTGTAGGAGATCTCCATTATTCAATAATAGAGAACTTTTGGAGTACTTTGTACGTTTAATTCAGAAAATTGGATGTGCTAATTTTTGAGGTAATGATGGGCGGACTCGAATATTATGCTTAAGCAATTGAATATTAAAACTATTTATAAATTCACGACCACCGACATGCCCCTGACTTTTCTGTCGTAGCGGTTCGATTCCGGAAATCATGTCACTAAGACACTGTAATACATTACCCCCCTGCTTCTTTGTTCTTTCCTAGCACACTGATGATACCTTAGTAAGACACCGCTTAAAGACTCTCACGGCGAAAACACGAGTTCGAGTCTCGTAGGGAGCAACATATGAATCAATAAGTTATATCAATACTTGCCTTATTTTTTAGTGTTTAGGTAAATTATGGAGTGAGATTGAGAAAATTTATATTTCTTTTCTATCTAAATATACTTGGACAGATTTCATATATTGAACCAAATCATTTAATTCAATCATTGCTAAAAAACTTTCAACGCAACTAACACACAACTATTTCTAATAGAACTAGGCGAAACGCCAGATAGAATTCGTAAGTCAGTAGTCTGGAAGTTTCCGAACAAGTCTGACAATGAAGAAGCTATCCTGAAGTTCTAGAACCAGAAACCAAAGCCTAGAATCTTCAAAGAATGATATATTTTATATCGCTAGAAGCTAGCTTACTCTTTTCATCAAGCTCCTTCTGCGCTCGTTTTGCTTGGCGCATCATTTCTGGATCATTGTGCTTCTTGGCCGTGTTCATCATTGCCTGGACCAGTAGATCTTCCTTTGTTTTTGCCATCACGCTTCTCCTATTAATGTACGTGATAGTCTACTACAAACCACCCCCTGCCCATTACCAGCGTCAGCGCCACTAAATCAATATTGGGTGTGCCTAGAAAATTTGTCAGGAATGCTCGTTTTTGTGAACTGTTTCGAGCCTGTTCAGGGGCAGCCAAACGAAAGACTTCAGAGATTTATCATTAAGGTCTTTTTTTCGTTCTAATTTTATATCTACTTTTAAAGAATGAATGCCTCTTTTATAAGACTCAAACATCGCATCTGATACTTAGTTATTTTGACTTCCTGTAAACTTATTCTTAATCCAGTTCCACAAATAAATAAACGGTAAGAATATTAAAAACCAAAGTTTTTTTGCAAAAACCAAAGCAAGCGCTACAGCTCCAGCTTTCGCTACAGCTTTACCTGTTGCTAATTTGTAAACTAGCGCTCCAACGCCAGCTGCTGCAACAGTATCTGTACCTGGAATATAGTCAGCATATTTGAACCCTTCATTATAATTGTAATTAGCTAATACTCCTCCTAACGCAACTTCTGAACTTGAAAACTGTTGTGGATTACCGATCCAGACAATTTCTGTATAACCCTCGCGCCCTAGTTTTAAAGCTTTAGCATTAACAAATTGATTATTTTCATCATCATGACCAGAAATTGCCCAGTAGACAGTATTATTAGTTCTATCTAAATGTGGTTCTTGAGCCCACCTATCAACAAACAAATCTAAATATCCCTCACTTCTATTTTTGTTAGCCGCTATAGTCCCTTCTTGTATTTCTTTTAACATTTTATCCTGATCAATATTATCACCCCAGTCATCTTTAGTTAAATAACCTATCTTCATAATTCTATAAATAACTTGTGAATCTGCTTCTGGTCCATTCACCCTTAAAACAGCCGCATCTGGGCTAAAATCTCTACTGCCTTGCATAATAAACATGTACTCAACTGCATCTTTACCTATAACTAAAAAATCATTTTCAGTTGTTGTTATTATTGCCTTATTCTCAGCTATTGAGTAATTATCAGGTTTTTTTTTCCAATCAAGTGCCTGCAACTTATTAAACACCTCATCTTGCTCTTGAAGAGCAAATGCTTGTGTCGTAAATACAGCAAAAATGATGAAAAATGCTTTCATATTATTTTCCCAAGTAATTTGAAGATATGTATTTATCTATTTTATTTAAATCATCGTTATAATTTGTCGGTGCAATTTCATACAAATCTTTTTTAGCTTCTTGCAATCTTTTAGAAATATCTTCTTCAACTGCATTTTTCGGAAGGTTTCTTAATAAGTTTTTTAGGCTTTCGAGTTTGTCATCACCAAACTCTAAGAGAATTTTCTCTTGTTCAGATTTTGTAAACGCACCAATGCTAATTATTTTATAAACAATGCTCCAGAACTTAACTTGTTCTTTAGCTTCATCAATCAATATACGGGATGCTTTATCAACATATTTATCCATGTCATTTTTTATCATGACATCTATCTTTTTTAATTCATCAGAAGTGACATTTTCATGGTTTTTATCATAGACTAGCGAAAACCAAAGCAAGGCTCTGCACCTTAACAAAATAGAAGGATGAGTCGAAGTGACCTCAAAGCCTGATGATACGTTAATATTATCTGCAGTTCTTATTTGGTCTATAAAACTTGATATATCAAATCTTAAATGCTTGCTTGTTAATCCAGACATTGTCTTCATTAAAGCTCTTAAAGCAACATCTAATGAGTTGCAGGAAATATAACCTAGCCTGTCTGCGGATAATTCCTGCGCCCGTTTATTAATATAATATTCTGCGCTTTCATTGCCAGCATCTTTACAACCATGGTGTCTAAGTAAAAAATGGGCAATTTCATGACCAGCAACAAATTCAATTTCCTTGTCATCAAGCAAATCGATCAGCCCAGATGAGAATCGAATAATGCAATCACCGTGACCGGCGGCCAAACATTCCGCTTGAATGTCATGTGAAGGATAGATGTACGCATCAATATTGTTTGAATCAATATTTAAATTATCAAAAACATTATTCAAACAATTTGATAAGGCAGGTGTGACTTGCTTTGATATTTTTAAATAATTGTGCGAGAAAAGCACTCTGGTTCTATTAAGGTTGAGTTCTTCCGTAAGAGGTGTCGAATATTTTTTATCATTACAATACCTAAATTTATTTGCCAAATTAATGGCATCATTTAACGCATCAATTATATTTTTTTCTGGCATTCGCTATTAAATCCAACCTATGTTGAGCACTATCTCTTTCTTCACCTTCTGACAAGGTGTTCAACCTATTATTCCATTTTTGAAATTCTTGCCTGAGGTGTGCTTTAACTTCAGGAACACCCCACTCTGATTCAATTCCTAGAATCGACTCAAGACTAATGTCATCTACTACGTTTGTGCTCAACCCTACTAAACAACTATCTCTCATTTTCTCAATTTCAGAATAATCAAGCTCCATCGCCTCTGCTAATTTTTTAATTGTTATCAACTCTTCTGGATCAGCAACACCATCCGCTGCCATGACATCAAAGCATAATTCAATCGCTTCATATTTATAAGCGTGCTCAGCGACATTATTCATCTGTTCTGTAAGAGAACTCAATGTAAGAGCATTGTTTTCAATTAATTTAAATCCTTCTTTGAGTGAAGTATTATATTTTTCTTTAAGCTCAGCCTTCTTCTCTTCTTCAAACATGGAAATTATTTTTGTAATCCACTGCTTAATCACGGCTCCTTCGCTATCATCAAGAGTTCCATCAGCCATTGCAACAGCCAATCCCATTTGAATAGCTATTGCTCTAGCTTCGTCTCGATGCTCACCTTCTTCAAGATATCCTTTTTCAGTAAATTCATATGACTTGTTAAGTAATAGTTGACCAATTATTTTATTTTCATCAGTCATATGAAAACCGTGCTCTATGGTTGGCGGATTTAAAACATCAACTAACCTTATGATAACAGCAAGATTTCTCTTTCCTCCATGCGGAGGTTGTAAAATTTGCGGAAGCACAACTCCTCCTCTTACCCATCCTGTAAAACCTTGATCAACACCAATACTTCCTGCATCCAGTGTATGTTGATATACCACATTTCCTTCTTCTTGAAAATTTTCAAGAGAGGATAGAACTGGAGTCAACTCATCATCTTCACCACTTTGATCAAAAACTGATGTGATAAAACCCACATGAGTTTGTTTTATTAAAGGAAGCAAACCTTTTATTTCAACAGCCCAAATTACTGGTGCATCTGGTTCTTCATTCAAAGGCTCTTCTGTGATTCTTCCTTCGAAAGAACCCATGCCCTTAAATTCTAAATCCATATTCTCCTTAAAAGTTCCTTTACCTACAGCAGCTTTAACTCCTGCTTTGGCTGTCCTTCCTGCGGCAGAGACTCCAGAAAAAAATAAACGAACTACAATATTAAATAATATAATACCGCCGAAAATAACTACCAAACCTAATATTGCTTCCATAATACCCCCTACATTACTCCACTAAAAACTTATCGACACCTTGTGATTCCGATTCATTACCTGTTGAAAATGACAAGTCAACTCCTGTTATTGCATTAGTTTCTACATCCTCAAAAGAACATTTCATCATTTGGTTTTCATCATATGAAAAAGTAATTTTTATTTCTTGTCCCTCTGGTCTATTTTCAGGAAGTTTTAATTTTCCGCTCCAAATTACTCTTACAAACTTTGGATCTGTCTCTGGGGATGAGGACTCCGTAACTTGACAATTAACTGTTTGCTGATTTTCTTGTATTGTAAAAAATGATTCTGTTACAGAACAGGGGATGCTTTCGCCTTTCCGAATTAGAACTGAATTAGTTAAACGTTCTTGACCAGTAGCGTTTTCGTCAGAAACAGAAATTGTTCCAAAACATTTGCTTGTTGTTTCACCAACTTTAATTTTATTAATCGCATTCTTTTGTAATGGTGACAAATGTTCTTTATCACTTTTGTATGCCGCATAAAGAGCTGCTCCAAGTGCAACTACTTCATCCACATTAGCTGAAGATATTGGTTCGATACCGAATACTCTTTTTATACTATCTAGAACGACCGGCATCCTTGTGCTACCACCGACAAGTAATACACCTTTAATATCAGTTAATGATATATCTGCTTCATGAATAGATGATTCACAAAGCATTTCGGCTTGAGCTATTAATGAAGAAATAGATTCTTCGAACTCTCTTCTGCTAATGTCGATGTGTTTTCTATTAGCTCGTGCAGAAGTCTTCTCTTTTTTTGACAATGATTTTTTTTCATTCTCTGCATCATTCTTAGTATAATCTTCCGATTCTAAATCCTCTCCCGTAGCTAACTTGTATTTTTCTTGAGCAATTTTTTGTATTGCCGCATCAAAATCATCGCCGCCCAATCTGGAAACACCGTTAGTTGCTAGCACATCAATGTTATGTCCATTAATATGTATTATAGAAATATCAAATGTTCCGCCGCCCATATCATATACAGCGTATATGCCAGCAAGCTCTTCATCATTTTTATAAGCGTAATATAAAGCTGCGGCAGTAGGCTCATTGATAATGTATTTAACATTAAGCCCTGCTAATTTAGCTGCTTGCATAGTTGCATCTCTTGCTTCATGCGAGAAATTCGCTGGGATTGTCACAACAGCTTCTTTCACTTCACCTATTGCATTTTGAGCATCACTAAATAATTTCTTTAATACAAATCCACTCAATTCAGTTGGCGTGAATGTTTTGCCCATGATTTCATAGGTTTCATTTGTTCCCATTTTCCTTTTAAACCTGGCCGCGACATTCGGATCAAGGCCATAGCCCTTTCTAGCTTCTTCACCTACATCCACCGTATTATTTCCAGTAATCAATATGCAGGAAGGGGTTATGTTTCCCCCTTCTTTATTATGAAGAATCTTCGGTCTTCCTGTTTCATCAATAACTGCAACTGCCGAGAATGTTGTGCCAAGATCTATTCCTATATACGCCATGAAGCTCCCCTCTTTATTCTTCTACATAAACACCAAAAACTTTAACCTTTGCAGGCACGATAACTTCTTTATTGTTCGGTGTGTTAATAAAATAACCTTCCTCAACTACTTCTGATATTTTAAACTCATCTTCGTTTTTATCTGACTTTACGATTTTTGGATTATCTGCAACGCCAAATTCCTTTTTGTAATCAACGCCTATTTCAGGGCTGAATATTTCTACATCACATTCTGAAAGTGCATTCTCCAACAACTTTCTTATTTGCATTAATGGCTCACTGTCTTCCTTATCCTCATTTAATAAGTCGCAAACTGCCTGATCCACACGTATAAATCTAAATATAAATTTTTTAAATATTTCTTTATCGTAACCATTCTTTAATCTTTTAATTTCAATGTCTTTATCATCAAGCGATTTATGCAGTGTTAAAAACATATCGGCAACATCATCTACCTTGTTAGATGTCTTCTCTGAAATATCGTGCATGTTCTTGCCAGAAATTAACGTCTCTTGCCGAAGGTATTTATAGTTATTATCCATTGCTTGAGCATTATGATTAATACCATCAGTAAGATTTTTAATGTGCTTCCCTATTTCCTCCGGCAATAACAACTGTGGATTTGATAAAAGAATTCTCCTCCATTTGTATAAGTAAAAAGAAATAGCAACGGAAAACAAAACGACTAATGAAAGAATGATTAAAGCAATTTGCAAATAGTATTGGCCTGAAACCTTGTCTTGCACTTCTGATGCTGAGGGACTTTCTTCGATAACTTCATCAGATTGGATGACATCAGGTTCGACCAAAGTTAGAGCTTGACGTTCTAATGACTCAACAACTTCAACAGAAGGATAAAAACACAAAAAATATAGAGCTACAAATAGAAGTAAAAACAGAAAGCCTAGTATGGCCCATTTGAATTTATTCAATTTACCCATGTCTTACTCCATTAAGTTTTACAAATAATTCCGCTTCGTAAGCATGACTAAAAAGAATCCTCAGCAATGTGCTGTCCAGACTCCCTAACAAGTGATGAACACTATTAACGTTGAACTACTTTTGATGATGCATTCAAGATAACAATAATTATTGTTTTTTACAAAGAAAAACTTTTCTTCATTTTGAAGTCATATCTTATCCAAATGGACACCAAATAATAAAACACGCAATAGCTATTTATGAAAAACGTAACTAAAGATGTAGTTTGTAAATTTAAATTTGAATGCCTTAATTCTTGGGATGAGTTACAGGAAACAGAGAAAAAAGGCATTAAGTATTGTACCGAATGCGAATCAAATGTTTATTCGGCTAATAACATCAATGAATTTTATGGTTTTGCGGAAATGAGAAGATGTGTAGCTATTGAGATAGTACAAGAAAATACTAAAGGTAGTGAGCCCAAAGTAAAAACACTAATGGGAGACCCTATATTGAAAGTGGACTACGAGACTTTAATGGATGAGTGACATTATAGATGTACAAGCCCCTGCCATTGAGGACTTTGATGCAGAAGTAATCGAAATCCTAGTCCAAGCGGGTGACACTATCGAACAAGAACAAGCGGTTATTACGCTGGAAAATGACAAAGCGACGATTGAGATCCCATCTGCGCATGCAGGCACAATAAAAGAAGTATTTGTGAATGTCGGTGACATCATAGCGCAAGCATGCAAACATATTTAGTTTATCTGTTAGTGCAGACTTAGAAACTAAAAAAGTTGGAAGCACACCTCTTGACGTTAAACAGCAACATGCTCCAGTTTCACAAGCATCAGCAAAGAATCTGATGAAGCAAAATAAATTACTAAAACAGTTAAAACTTTTTACAGCAAATAAACTGGTGGCAATGTTTGGTTGGGCACAAGCATATAGTGAAGAGAATGAATCCAAAGAAAATGAAAGACTAATGGATGAATGGTATTCAAACTCGTCTAATTATTTCGCAAGACAAATGGATAATAATGTAGTGGCAAAGCGTTTAGGTATAAAGCCCATTGAGCTAGAAGCGTGGCTTATGTTTATTGACTCTACTATTGATAAGTCGGGGCATCTCTTTGAAGGGGATAATCACGAAATGTCATCTCAAGTTAAAAAGAATTTAATTGAACTGCTAGAACAAGGAACTGAACTAAGGGGAGAAGAGCTATTAGGTGAGGCGTTTGGAAAATATGCCGAAAAGCATCGAGAAGATGACAATTAATCACTAGGTCGGCAGTTCTAGCCTGTCCGGGGGAGCCGAATATAAAAGAGTTTAAAGAGTAATCTTTAAGGTATTTTTTGTTCTAATTTTATATTTACTTTATTAAAGCTACATTCTCCTGTTTGCTAGTTCACAAATTTCACAACAACTTTTAACTTTTGTTTTAACAAGAGAAGTGGTATAGAAAAGAGATCTGTCATTTTCTTTGATTTTTAAACTTTTTAGAAGAATTCCTGAGACTAACCGCGGATAGTTATCTGTTCCGAAAGCTTCTAAATATGAAGCCATTCTGGCTTCGTGATTTACTTTATGCTGTGGATAATGCTTTTCAATATGAGAGAAAATATCTTCATAAGCTACTGTAGTTAACAGAGTGACAACATCTGCTATATCTTCTTCGTTTAATGTCATATGGCAGGAAATTAACATCACGCCCATATTAAAAATAGAGAGTTCACTTAGTAGTTTGCCTTTCCGTTTAACCCTCCAAAAAAGTGGAGAATCTTCATATCCAGTATTTAATGCAAACTGCTTAGCATTTTGTGGAGAACACTCTTTATTTAACCATATTTGCAATATACCTGTAATTGCTGCCGATTTAAGTTTTACATTATTATGCATTTTTAAGTTATCTCATGAATCATTTCAGCGACGTTTTTTGCCTTTCTAAATTCTTCATTACATATTTCTTTAAAAAGATCTGCAAATATATCGTCTATCATGTCCTTCAATTCTTTATTTGTATTTATATTGCTCGACATAATGACTTCTAATATAGGGTTAAAAATGTTTGGTTCATAATTTTTAATTCTAGAAAAAGAGTCATCTATAGCTTCTTCAAGCCTAATAATTTGCTTGTCGTTAGATTTTTTAGCTATCATCTCCATATCTGCCACCCCGATCATCGCCATTGATTCATTGTATTTCTCCAAACTCATGCCATGTGCATTGCAAAAAGCTTTGTTTGTCATCCCTGTATCTATTTCAAGGACCTTATTAAAACTTTCCCTGGAGAGTTTTATTAAATCATCAGTTCTTATGCCCTTATCCATGAGAGCTAGAGATATTAATGCGTATGAAAAAAATGGACCTTTAATGCCAAATGGAATGGAGTTTTCTTTTTCATGACAAAAGCGTTCAAATGAATTGCAGGTGCTTCTAATGTATAAACTAATTTTAACGTCAACTCGCTTTTTCCTTTCTGCTTTATCTAGTGTTTTACTAGCTATTTCTTTTGGCTTTAATTTATTATCTTCTGAATAACCATCTATTACCCAAAAAAAGCCGCTGGTTAGTAATAATGCAGATAACGACGCAAGTGCACTAGCGATAGGAAATGTTATAAAAATAAACTCGTCATCTAAGCCATACCAGTTAGATGCAATTAAACTAACATATACAGAGACCAAAGCTGATACTGAAATTAAAATTTTGAGTCTTTTCCTACCCTTTGTAACTGTGCTCATTTCTATAATTAAGAATTTAAAATATTTGTTTGTATATTATATAAAACTTAGTTAAACAATAAAGCTGCAATCAGTTCAATCCTGAATATTTCTCGCCTTTCAATCTATCAATCATAAACTATTATTTAAACTATAAGCAACGACGTCCTTTCTCAGCTTTTGGCTATGCCCTCCTTATGAACCTAGTTAACTATGCGAGCTTTTTTATTTCTCAAGTATTTAGCATAAGTCGATGAATAAAAAGTCTGCTAAAATGGAGCACATAAAAATCACCATCTAAAATTATTTCATAATCCGGAGTTAAACATGGAAGTAGACGGCACTAAGATGCCTGTCAACATTAAACTTATCTATATACCACAGGTTATAGTGAGCATAATGTTGCTCTGGGCATTATATCCAGGTAACCCCTATGGCTACTATGTATTGCTTCGTTGGGTTTGTTGTGGAGTATTCGCATACTTGGCAATCCAAGCGTTAAATCAAGAAAAGCAGGAATGGGTTTGGATCTTAGCTATAACAGCAATAATCTATAACCCAATATTCAGAGTACATCTTGGTCGTGATATATGGTCAGTTGTTAATGTTGCAACTATTGGTGTGGCCATCGCATCTGTTTTCTCATTAAAAATAAAACTTATTAACAAGGATTAATGGTTTATTAATTGCACCAAATTATTAATTTTTAAAAGAAGAAAATATAATGTTAAGTAAGAAACTAAAAAATACATATGTTATTTTTTGTAATGATATTCCAGTTTTTGTAGAAATATATACTGAACTCTTCCTGGATTACTGGAGTAGATGGGATCAAAATCAAAATTTTCTTAAACACCCTAAATTTATTTTCTGGGGTAGTTACATCTGGCTATCAGTTATATTATTAGCGTGGGCAGGTTTAGGTGGCTGGGCAAAAGGATTTATGGCCGTGGGAGTAGCAATATTCTTTTGTTATTCATCATTTGCTTTAATGTGGGTACTAGAACCCATTGAAAGAACACTAAGAAAAATGAAAAGCTTAAAGCAGAATGGAAACTTAACAAAACCAAACGACATACCTAGCGATTAGAAGTGAAAATACTTACATCTCATTTATAATATCAGCATCTTTTCATGTGGAGATAAATGGGATGGATGATGATATAGCCGGACAAGAATTGATCGAGTCTTTTGATGACGAAGTTGGTTATCAGGTGCAGCAACTACCGAAGTTGAAGAACGATATGCAGACTGCATTTGTGCATAATGCCTGTAGTGGAATTTCTCCCGCTAAGGCTGCTGGACTAGCTGGATATAGGGACGCATCCCAAAGTGCGTACCAGTTAACGCGGAAACCTCATGTTTTACGCGCCATAAGACAGCGCCAAGTCATCAAAATATCCGTTGAAGTAACGCTATCGTGCTACGATAGATTTATTTCAATAGCTTGCGCCAATATAATTTCCATCATGCTTGGCTCACGTTAATAAGTACTCCAAATGGAGTACTTCAAATAGGGTAAGCTTTAATAATTAAGATCTCATTGTAATTAGGTATTCCTAGTGGCCGTGATTGGCGTTCTATTATGACGCTCATATTAAGTATTATTTTAATAACACAAATCCCTAGCAAGCGTAACTCATAAAGATAGCAACATAATTCTGAAATATTTTATCCATGGCTAGGCCTATTTAGGCAATGTAAGAAGTTAGAGCGACTACACTAGGGTGAGCATTAATTGATGTCTAATAATAAGAACAAGAATACTACCCTAGACGCTGTTGGGTTAATGAATAATATTAATCCTGACAATCTTCTCCTAAATGTTATCAATACCTCTGAAGACCTGATTTTCATTAAAGATACACAGCTTCGCACAATTCTTTGCAACACTCATTTTTCAAAAGCTGTTGGAAAAGAACCAGAAGAGCTTTACGGATTAACGGATATCGAAAACGGTTGGTCTCATGAACTTGTTAAGGGTGATCCTAAAAACGGTGTTCGGGGATATGAAGCTGACGACCTTGATGCACTTTCTGGCAAAACCGTTCATATTGATAAAGAACCCGTATACATAAATGGTGAGCTTCGTTATTTCAATACGATTAAAACACCATATTACGATGAGGGGGGTAATGTCATCGGTGCTATGGGTATTTCCCGTGACATCACTGATAAAAATCAGGAACATAAGCAGACGGATGGGCAGTTAGCCCCGCACAGGCAGAGCAAATTAATCAGTACTCAAGATGAATCGCACTATACCGCGCTCGAAGGCATAAATATTATCGGTTATGGCGTTTTTCTTATTGATAGGCATCGAGATATTTTGTACTCAAATGATATCGCTAAGGAGATTTGTTCAAATAATAAAGATTGTTTTGACATTAAAACAGTGTTTGCGACCCCATGTGACAAAGTTGAGCTATGGTTAGCAGACAATATTGAAGACATTATTGAAAATGAAAATGTTATAAACTCTATTCCCAGAGCCATTAGTCTCGAGCGTTCTTCATCAAATGTGCCTCTATTCTTAATGATTTCTAAACAACATAATGATTCATTAATTTCAAACTCAACTGATGATACAAATCCATTGTTTATTATCTTTATAAGTGAGCCAACTCGCGATATTACATTGCCAATAGAGATGTATACAAAACTGTTCAAATTATCTAAAGCAGAAGCAAGAATAGTGCATTATATTGTGAATGGCATGAAGGTTAATCAATTGGCAGAACATTTGGATATTGCTGTTTCAACAATTAGAAAGCACCTTCGTAATATATTCACAAAAACACATACGAAAGATCAAGTTGAACTGATACGCTTGGTTATTTCAAGTTCGGTATGGTGCAATTCAATCACTTACAGTAATCTGACGTTGATTTAATGTAGGAGTGAAAATATTTGGCACAGATTGCATAAAAAGTTAAGAAAGACTTCTATCTATTATAGTTCTGTCTCATATGTTTTGACAGGATACACATCGTTGGCATCCTCTAGTGTTTTTCGTAATGAATGATCCAAATCCTTCTTTACAGTTAAAGACTCAAGATATTTCATTACTAATCGCATGTGTTCTTTAAGACTATTTAACTCTGTCTCTATGCAACTATAACTAGTGGGGCAATCTTTCTGATATTGATCAATTAAGCGGGAGACTCCTTTAATGAGGATTTTTGAATATGTTGTTAAGCGCGATGAAAAATT
>Ga0209630_10003552_pt1 | contig 14180 bp, 19 predicted proteins | sample COG_01_FD_184745 | JGI IMG/M metagenome (GOLD analysis project Ga0209630, IMG submission 184745) | Pelagic Microbial community sample from North Sea - COGITO 998_met_01 (SPAdes) (version 2) | ecosystem: Environmental > Aquatic > Marine > Neritic zone/Coastal water | place: Helgoland, sampling... | reverse complement strand
TGTCGTTGCGGAGTTCGTACACCAGCCATAACAGGAGTAGGCAAACTAATATAATATGTGCTAATTGCATCGTAATAATCCTTTACCCATTGAAGTCTTGTATCACTAGGGTAGTCTCCAAACAACGTAGCAGCAATACACATGTATGCCATTTGTGGTGTTTCAAATACCTCGCCAGTTACACGGTTCTTGACAAGATACTTTCCACGCCACTGTTCCATTCCAGCGTATGTCAGTGTTTCGTCTCTATCGTGTTTAATGTAATCGTTGAGTTCGTTCCACTCTGCTTCTGTATAGTCTTTAACAAGTGCAGGATCGTAAAATCCACTTTCAACATTACGTTGAATAAGTCGATAAATGTGCCAGGGTTCGAACTCTCCGTACACAATCTTACGCAGATGATAGTTAATTAATCTGCCTGCTACATACTGATAACCAGGTGTTTCCTCGCTAATTAGGTCAGCGGCGGCTTTGATTAATGTTTCTTGTATATCACTTGTTTTAATACCATCACTAAACTGTAAATGACTTCTTATTTCTACTTCGCTTGCGCTTACTCCAGTGATATTATCGCAAGCATAAAATACTACTTTGTGTAACTTTTCGAGATCTAAAGGTTCTTTTTCCCCATCACGCTTCTGTACTTGAATGTCCATTATTGATTAAATCCTGTGCGTTTATTCTGTTTATTGTTGTGTATGTGTCTAGTTGCAGTGTGGTATTTACTCCTATTTCCACATCCCAATTAAGCACATATTTACCCTGGTCAATCCATACTAATGCTTCTTCGCAACTTTTTTCCTTGCTACGAATACACAAGAATTCTACATCAGGGTTATGCTCTGTTAAAGTAATAGTATACAACATTCCTAGCCCCCTTGCAATATTATCGTAGGTATTATCTACTAATAATTGCCAGGGATCAGGCCAATCGTTAACCATATCACAACAATAATACTGACTACTAATTGGTGCTCGCCGCCAAAAAGCATTAACTTCCTGTACTGCTTGTTCAAATGGCAAACGGTTGAGGCGTCTTCTAAATGAAAACCATATAGAAAGCCTGTCTTGAATGGACGTATCCCACATGTTATGTTATATTATGTGCCGATTTTTCTTACTGTAAGGTATACTGTGCCTGTCGTTTGGCTATCAGTAGCATAACGAAGAGTTGTTAAGCCTGAGTTATTGTTTAAATCAAAAGTAACACCAACGTCACCATTATTTTCTGTAAAGTCATCATCTAGTACTTGTGCAGTACCATCTTGGACAATACGTAGTGTTCCCTGACGGAACTTACTATTTCTACTAATTAAATAATCGATTTCAACCGCATAATCCATACCACTAGTATCATCAAAACTAATACCAGTACTTGTGGCCCCTACATTGTTAGACAGACTTACGTTACTGTTATAGGTCCTACTATAACTACCAATTTCTAAACTTTGACCCAATGCTATATTAGTATTATTTAAACTAGTACGCTTTGTTGAAGTAGTAACATCTGCATCTGGTCTATCAAAACTATCACCAATACTGAAACTACCTACCCCGTCTGCAAAGTCTATTACATGGGTAGCGGCATTACCATTACCCAGCGAATTATTTGCAACATCAATGTAGATATTATAGGCACTAACAATATTGTCACCATTATAAGCATGTATACCTTGTTTATAGATATCGTTGAACCTGCTACTCGTGATCTTAACACTTTTTGGCCCAGTTACTGCAGGTGCGCTACCTGTTACATTCTCACCAATTTTTATAGCTTTAAATGCATGCTCAAAGTTGCAACCATCAAAGTGGATACTGTTCATATCATGATCTAAATTTACACCAAAACTATGTTTACCTATTGTACAGTTTTTAAAATTGATGTGTTTGGTAGTATAACTTGCTGTACTTGTAATCTTTACTGCTGGATTAGAATTACCCACAGCCGTTGGTGCGCTTGCACTGTTACCAATAATTTTACAGTTGTTTATATAACAACTTTCTGCCTGGTCTATATGAAGTACTGGGATATCAACCCCTGCCTCAATAGTCATGCCATCAATAACAATAAACTGTGGTGGTAATCCAGTGCCACTGCCAACACTAGCGTCTACTTGTTGCTTGCTATCAGCAAACTGCACTACAGCATTTTCAGTTACATCATTACCATATATGATTGTACTGTCTGGGCCTTCACCTTTTAGGTATGCAAAACTAGGAATCTTTAAAAGTCCAGTTACTAGATATTTGCCTGCAGGGAAGTAAAGCATTCTGCGTACACGGATAATTTGTTCACGTGCAAAAATTTCATAAAGTGCTCTGTTAATAGCTGCGGTATCATCTGTTTCACCATCACCTACGGCACCAAAATCTCTTACACTTGCGACATCATCAATTTTTTCTTGTAATGTGCGAATTATTGGACTGGCAGCATTCAGGCCTGTCTGTGCATTAAAACCGATCTGTGCATCTTTATACGTGTATGATTCACTTATTTCTAGAATATTACTGCGACTAGTTAATAACTCTAGATTTTCAGTTTGTGGAGATCCTGTTCCGCCATTGCCAATATACACTCTACGTGTATCTACGGCAAGGCCAATCTCACCTCTTGCTAGTTGAGGTAAATTATCACTTGTTCCACTTCTATGTTGAATGCGACTTATTTGGACCACGGCCATACTGGTAACTCCTAATTATATAGTATTTATTAGTTTAGGCGCCGTAGTATTGAGCAACACGGTCCCACCACACACGTTTATGTTTATTATATTCATCGCCCTCGATAACCCAAGTTTGATATTCAAAGTCTTTTGAACACATTAGAATAACACCCTGTTGTATGTTTGTCCCATATACTTCGTTGTGTGCTTCTGCATATGCGCATAACTGACAAAAGTAATCCTGTACCCATTCAGTCTTTTTAGGCTTGTTTGTCTGTTTAAAGTCCATGATTGCAGGCTTTCCATTGTACAAACCTACACAATCTGTTGTTCCAGCATATACCTGGGGGAAATACATGGGAACCTCTACCCCCCAGCATTCGTCCATTTTGTCTAACCCTTGCTCAACAATAACACCAGCCATCTTATGACTTTGCTGACTATATGGATTTGACCCAGGATTACCCAACTCACCTGTCAGGCAATAGTCTTCTAACCACTTGTGCATGCGAGTGCCGCGGCCTGCTGCTTCTTTAGATATTGCATTAGCCTGTTGATCACCCACACGTTTGCGCCAATTACGCAATGCGGCTTTGGCTTCTTCTGGTTTAGTTTTATCTAGTATTGTTGTGACACTTGGTACTGCTAGGCCGTCTGGCGTAGAGTACAACCGTTTACCGTCTATCTCTCTGCGGGATAGAGCAGTGTACTTGTATTGTTCTGTTATCATGTATATATTGTAGCATACTAGTTAGCAGTCTGCAACTATATTTTCTAATTACCAGCTAATATACCAGTAAAAATACGTGCCGCTTGTGCTTTTGCGTGAGATAGTATAACCCTTGCTTTCAAAGTGTGCAATGACTTCGTTCATCTGTTCTGTTTTAACAGCGTCAGTGATTGTACCCTGCCAGGCTTTGTAGTAGTTCTGACCATCTGTGTCATTATCGGTCATCGTACTACCAGTAATAGTAGTACCTTGGATTGTTACAGTTGAACTATCGCTCACAGTAGCAGCAAACGCATTACTTGCAATAGCGTCTAGGATTGCAATTTCCATGATAGCAATTTGTTGTGCTATCGTATTATTGTTCTGTGCTCGCTCACGTGCTTGTGCACCTGTAGGTAGATATGTCATACTTGTAACTCCAATAGTATTTATGCAAAATAATGTCTTTGGACGCTTGCTTTTATAACGGACTTACTGGATGTGTCAAACCAATTAAAGTGCGGATTTTTTATTAATTTGTCGATATAACTCCATAAATGTTTTTCATATCTGTCTGCTTGCTCTAAATTACTATTAAAAAACCAGGCATCTCTTTCACTAAATGCAAGATATCCCATGCCTTCTCTAATTGGTTTACTTTTGCCGTGCACAAAAGTCTTATTATCCCAGAAAGGATACAGAATGCTTTTTACTGCATCTATAGTAACATACATATTGAGAGTTTTATTATATCCATATGGGCTGTGGTCGCTCTGGTAAAAACTAGCATCATTGCAGGTTTCGCAAAATCTTTTAATAACATGGCTCTGCTTAATTACAATTTCTGGCATATCTGGAGACCAGTAAAACAACTCATCATACCAGCCATTTGTGTATTGCCGTTGCACTTCAGGACTCACACAGTTATCAAATATATCTAGGAACTGGAAGTACCAGCCATTGTTGTCCACTCCCAGTTGTGGCTTCTCACTTCCCCATATAAAACAAACTGTTTTGCCTTGATTAATAAGGTTTTGATAATCCTGTATAGTGCGGCGCCATCTGCCTTTTACAATATTATTAGGACTAAAACAATGGTTTGCACAATAAAAATAATCTGTATTCACTTCCTCTACATAATTTATTGTGTCTGCACTAATGTCTATTTCTCTGAAAATAAAATCCATGCCTGAGTTTTGCATTGCTTTTATTGTAGGAAACACAACATTGTTAGGTTCGGAGTTGACAACATCTGTTCTATCTCCGGTTACCTCGTAATCGACAAAGCATGCAATCTCATCTATTTTACAATCTGCTTGTGTCCATGCTTTAAGTAAATTACTACTGTCACTTCCTCCACTATAAAAAATTACACAGTAGTCATATTGATCTCTGATCTGTCTGGCTCTTTTTTTATATAAGTCCCACAAATCAATAGGAGGCTCTACACGCCAACTAGCGGTGTGAAATATCTCCTTGTTAAAATTCCATTCGGGAAAATTGCCAGTTCTAGCTTGCCATTCGATTGCTTCTAACTTACTGTAGGTTTTCAAATCTCCTACTTTATAATAACCATATTTGTCTGCATTTAAAATCATATTTGTGCACCCTTTCCAAGTGTACTCCAGTAACACACTGTGCGTCTGAGATATTCCACACCCCAGTTAATAGTTAGCCCTATTAAACTTAACCATATAAGTCCAGCAAACATTTCTGCAAATTCCATTTCTCCGCCTGTCATAAAAATCCAGTGGCCCAGTCCGTGTTGTGCACCCAGCATCTCTGCGGCAACTAACAGTGTTAGAGCCAGACTACCACTTGTTCTAAATCCTTGTATTATAGTGGGCAAGTTGTAAGGAATAACAACATATTTTACTACTGTCCATAAGTTACCTTTGCAAGAAACAGTAACATCTGTAAAAACACCAGGTGTGCGTAAAACACTACTGTAGGCAGTAATAATACTAGGAAAAAATGCACCTATAAAAATAGTTGTAACTTTGCTGGTCTCACCTAACCCTAATAATATAATAAACAGTGGCAAAAGTGCAATTTTGGGTATTGGAAAAAGGCAACTTACTAATGGCATAAGTAGTTTTTGTGCATGGACGTTTACAGCCATGCCTATTCCAACGACTGTTCCTAGCACCATGCCTATAGTCCAGCCCAGGCCCAACCGCCATATACTAGTCCATAAATTAAACAAAAAGTCTGGGTTAACTAGTAATTCAAAGAAGGTTTTTATAATATCCCATAATCCTGGAATATACCCTCCTTTGAATACTAGTTCCCAAACTACTATAACTGTTGCAACAGTTATACTAGTATGAATCATCAGTCTAGATCAAAATATTTGCTGTTAGCATGCCTATTAGGTAGACCCAGTTTATTAACAAGCAAATCTGTGTATTGAGTTAAACGTGGCCCGAGTACTTGTGCATTGTTAAAACCGTTTACTTTTACATTAGTTGTCATTACAAGTTCATCGATTCCAAACTGTGCACGCCTAAGTTCAATGTCACGTTTTTTTGCTGTACTAACAATAGGACCACTTAGTGCAGTCACACTTGCTGCTGGGTTTTTAACAAACTCCGCTAGTAACTGTTTACAAACTTCGCGAATTGCAATTACTGCTTCTGGGTTTGCTTTTGCCCAATCAGTGTTAACACTGATCACACGACTAACTGCCATGGGAAACTTGTCGCTTAGTTTGATAACGTTGATCTTATCCCAGGGATAACCAGCTTTTTCCAAATTAAATTTGTTTGTGGTTAAAAAGCCTTCGATTGCATCAACTTTGTCTGATACTAGAGCAGGTACCCGTGCACTAAATGTCATGTTAACCGTGTTCCACTTAGCACTAGTAACACTGGGTAATATTCTTGCAGTAGTTCCAGTAATAAATCCACCCAGTTGCTTGCCCTGCAGGTCATCAACTGTTTTTATACCTGATCCTACTTTGCTGTATACGCCATCTTGCGCTTTATCATCAACAACAAAAATTGCAGTTACCTTAGGATCTTGACTTTTGCTGTTAACAAGCACGATCCCACTATAGTCATGATAGCCAAGCTCTGCTTTGCCAGCGGAAAGTGCTAGTGTAGTCTTTACACTGCCTGGGCCTTTGCCCACAAACTCTAGATCTACTCCACGTTTTGCAAATGCACCGTCTTTGATACCTTTAAGGATCCAGCTATGGACACCCATGGGACCAATGTCAATTACCAAACGAGCTTTAACATTATCAGCACTTGCTGTATTTGCTGACAAGGCAACAGTAATTGCCATAGCCAGAGCCATAATTAGTTTTTTCATAATTTTTCCTTTTTAAATTATTATAAACTGCTCTACAGTTTATAAAATATATTATAGTTGGGGGTTAGCTAATAGTCAATAACTATATACGGAGGGGCGTCTGCTCATGCATAAACGACTTGATGTCGATGCGTCCCGTTCTTGTCCGGCGCCTGGAGCGGCGTCACTATTTCTATTTATTTAGGTTTTCTAAGTCCTGCGAGTTTTGCGATACTCTCTGGGCCTTGCCAGTAATCAAATGTTTCTTCAACACTCTCTTTTTCCACACCTTTGGGTAATTCCATCTTGGAGCCCATGCTGGCACGACTTTGATCATAATCCTTAAACTCTTCATAACTAAGATACATGTCACTGTCACGATCGTAATACTTGCCTTCTTTGGGATCGTAGTAAACAACTTTGCCTGAGCGTGTTGTAAAAGGTCCTTCCAGACCTGGTAAATCTGTGTAGCGTTCTCTATCCATGGGAGGCATTTCGTAGTAGCCTTCTTTGACAGACTCTTCCATGTTTGTCAACATTTGTTCAACGTGCTTAATCCATCCACTTACATCACTACTGCCAATCTCTTCTACATCGCCTACAAATTCTGCAACTTCATCAATCGCTTGCATCACTTTATCAAGACCATGGTCCCTTAGTAGATCAATACGCTGGCGCATGATGCGGCCAGAAATAGCGTTAACTACTGGATTGTTTTCTTCTTCGCCAGCTTCATATTCACTGTATTTTGTTTGACTGTCTAGATTATCCATTTCTTCTATACTCTCACGTTTTGCTAGGGCTGATTTAGCCATACTGTTTACTTTTTTCTCTGGTGATACTTCACCTTGTGGTTTCATGTCCAACCCAGCATCATCGCCTACGAACACAACTTCTTTCTCGTTAAAGTCTTGGATCTCTGCTTGTAGTCTAGGATCTGAATCGTAATAAGCCTTGAGGCCGTCATAGTTAATATTAAGTCCAGCGTTCTGTAACATATTTAAAAAACTGTTCATGCTAGTCTTTGCATCGCCTTCGCCTTCGGCTTCACTACGTAGAAGTTCTGCTACACTAATAACAGTATTAATAGCATCTGTATCTTCTAATAGGTTATGGTAATGGCGATAGGTTTGCATTATCTACGTTCTCTGCCTAGTTCAGCTTCTCCACCAGCCGCGGAATCTGCTGCGGCAATTTCGTCTCCTGGCTCCTCAATAGGCTGTTCCATATCCATGTCCATGGTTGGTTCCATGGGCATATCTTCTTCTGGTGCGCCCATCATTGGAGCAGCTTCGCCCGTAAGTCCACGAGCGGCTGCATCTGCACCACCACGAGCCGCGCCCATTGCTTCCATAGCTGGACCTACTGCGCCCTGGATTGTTGCTACAAATGCTGCACTAGCCTCTGCGCCAAACTGGTCTGTAATTGTATCTGAAAGTGGTGGAAGGTCTTCGTTCATGATCTCACCTAGATCCTCTACCATTCCCTGGATACGGTCTACAATATTTTTAGCGGCCATTACTACTTCTGCTGATTCCATCTCGCCTTCAGTAATAACATTTTCTTGCGTAACTTCTACAGATTCTGTATTATTTCTTGTTCCATACTTGCGATCCTGATAACTTTCTACACCATTCTTTATTAATGATGCCGCATACTTCCAATCTTTTGAATCAGGAATAGTCTTTTTAACATATGCAATAAGGTCATCCATGTAGCCGGCAGGTTGTCCGGCTTCAATCCACTGGTTTACAAATCCCATTACAATTTCATAATTACTATCTTCGATTCCGTATGGACCTTCTTCGCTCACAGGTGAAGCTGATTCCATAAAGTTACCAGCTTCCATCTCACTACGCCAACTGTCTTCTAATTGAGCAGCTAATGCTCTGCGAGTGTCTGGACTAAACATGCGCATTCCGTCTTTTGCACCACCAGCATGATCTTTACCATACTTTTGTGCAGCGCGGTCTGCGTGATACTTCCAGAGCTTCTTAGCTAGTTCACTATCATAAGTTTTTTTCTTAAATTTGTTGCTTAAATTTCTTGCAATAGGAACATAACTGCGGCTGTAAAGATCTTGATCATTTTCTGCATATAATTCCAACTCACGCAGTGCATCATCATCCACACCCTCTTCAATGAAGCGGTCAAGTGTTTCTAATACTAGTTTAGCTTCATAATATCGCTTGTTAGTACTTACATTTGCTCCCAACTTGGCTTCTAGTTTAGCAAGTTTTGCAGTAAATGACTCTTTAATTTGTTTTGCTTTTGACAGGTCTAGACTGTTAAGGTCCACGCTAAAACCAAAAGTCTTTTTTGTTACCTCAGCAAGTTTTTTGCTGTCTGGTTTTGGTGATAATTCTTCTAAGATCATGAGAGTTTCCTATTTTTGTAATAGTATTTATGCTATTTTAATTGATTTAAGAGTTTTAGTTAGCTCAATGTTTAAACAATTGGTACGTCCTACACTATCACTAATCCGTGCATATAGATATAATTTCTTAGGATTTTTACGTATATGTTGCTTATACATCTGTGTATCCTCCGCATATTTAGAAATTCTCGAATTCAACTGTTCTATTGTATTTTGCAAAGTAGAGTCGCCATTGACTAGAGCAATAGCATAGGCGACAGCAGTCTTTTTAAGTGTAAACTCTTTGTCTAGTATAACATAGACGCCATTGTTGTCAACCACACTATACTGGTTAACCTGCGTTACACGGCCATTTGTGTTAATTAATATTCTAGGTTTATTTTTTAGAACTTTAGCAATATTCTGCTTTAGCTTGCGGTTTGTAGATGATGCTATCATTGACACGTTTCCTTACTAACATGTTACGAATCACTAGTTGATTTGCAATATTTTGTTCACGTTCATCTAGTTCACGTTTACTTACCTTGCCTTCACTATGGATCTTACGAAAAAGATCCTGTTCTTCGTTTGTAATAAAAGTACTTAATCCAGGTTTAAATTCTGTAAATCGCATATTAACCTCGCTCAGGAGTTCCAATAATACGAGGATTACCTTGTACATCTACTTGGCTACCTGCTGGTAAACTGCGATCTTTTTCTACAGGACTTTTAGGTTGTCTTAGTACAGGTCCCATTTGACCAAATTCAAGTACCCATCCTGTAATATCCATTTTAATGGCTTGCTCGCCACCCTGAGGGACGGCTGTAAGGATATTGCCATCTAAGTCTATTACTTGATAAGGGGCTTCATTAATTTGCATACTTTCGCCCATAAAACTTTCTTTTGCATCCTGAGCTGCTTGTGCAATGCTAGGATCTATTAGTTCAAGACCAGCACTAACAAGTGCAGCCAATCCTGCTAAACGTTTAGGTAACTTAGGTCCTGCTTTTTGAAGTGTGTCATTAATTTTATTAATTAGGGACGCTTTTTGTTCCGGATGTAATTTATTAACGTCTACTCCTCTGAGTGCGTCAGTAACTTTGTCCATACCCGGAATAGGCTTAGATAGTTTTTGTCCAGCATTGGAACCAATTTCTGCGGGACTAGCGCCTACGGTAGGGTTATAGGCTCTACTTCCTCCAGTTGGTCTTGCTCCAATACGTCTGCCAGTTTCCCCAGGCTGGGGCTGATTTGCTTTAGCACTTGCTTGAGCATCCTGATTACGAGTAAAGTTTCTAATCTCGTCACCCATCCGACCCTCAGGCTTACCAAACCTATCTCCTGGTAATCTCCTTACGTCGTCAGGAGGCACATCAGTTTTTTTAATGGGATTAACGTTTTTTCCACCTATTTGGTTAGGATTACCAATTGGTGGCCTTTCTTGCTCTACAATATCTTTAAATCTCATAACTCTACCTACTTGACTTATTCATTGCTGCTACACGTTTGCTAGCAGGATTAACTTTTTTAGTTCTCTTAGCTTTTCTTGTCATTCTACTGCCTAAACGTGCTTTGGTAATTTTTAACTTGTTACGTTTTTTAATATCAGGAGCAGCAAAGCACTGTGCAGGCTTGGCAACAATGCGCCCTTTTCTTCTGCCGCCAGTGCAACGAAATTTGCGTACAACCTTATTGCCACGCTTTGCCCAGGCCATTCCTTCTTCGACTTCAAAATCATCAAGAGCTGGGATTAATTTTTCCTGGTTATCTTTAAATTCATTAAAACGCATACTAGTATTTAGCGTTTTAGGAGAGCATTTTAAATACTAAGATACCGACTGCACTGCCCAATGCGGCAATCAATCCAGCACCCCAAGCCATAACTTGCTTATTACGGCCGCTTTCATTTCGTACCATATGATTATGAATCGCAGTCAACGTCTTATCCTGGGTTTCAAGACGTGAATTTACTGCATCTAATTTATCGTGCAGAGATTTATACCTCTCAGAGCACAATTCTACATGTGCTTCTAAACTTTCTTTTTCAATGTCAGCCATTAACTCTGTTCTCGTTCTCACCTCTTTGGGCGATGCTTGATTGGAGTGCCTATATTTGTGCCTGTTGCGTTGCCTATTATTTTTATTGAAGCATCTTGTATTGTATTTATTATAATACGTTCTCTTGTATTAATAGTATATTACGATCTTCGTCTCGTATACTAAAGACAGCTGGGTCTAATACACAGTTTTCATCTAGTCCACTAATTATAGGTATATCCTGTAACGTATTTTGTAGAATACCAGCATCTCCAAGCGGGCCGCCAAATACTCCATTTCGTTCTATACCAAAGCGCCATGTCCATACATTTAGATTGCTTAGAATTTCTTGTGTAAAATCATGCTTGGTACCAAACGTCGTTCCAGTATCTTTTAATCTTTTGTGTATACTTACAAATTGTTTTTTTGATGGAGAACTTAAACTCCATGGCTGTGCTAGCATACTTACACATTGTTGCAGTGTTTCAAAGTTACGTTGCTGGTTGCGTGTCTTACCTGATCCGCGGAGATCTCCCGTTTCAGTTATATCAACTAATGTTAATATAAACCAGGTCTCTTTATAGCTGTCAAGCATGAAGCGGATCCTCGTCTCTAAGATGCATACCTAGTTCAATAAGTTGGGCCTGGCCTTTGCATTCTATGCAGTCTACACTGGTATACGACATAAACTTAATACATTGCAACCTATTTGTTCCCATATACACGCCCCAGATCATGTCGTCCTCATTAACTACTGGAGGATTGATATGCGACCACATGGCATGTGCGCCCTTGCGTTTAAAAAAGCTGGAATTCCACCATTCAAGTGTACATTTATAATACAACACTGGATACCATAGGCCTTGATCTATAATACGTGGGAGATCACGCCAGTACCAACGATTGTCATCGTGCCAACCCATTGGTGATAATTTATTAATATCAACACTGTGGATCCCAGGATGATCTTTCCATACGCTTGCACAATGTTTCATACAATTAATTATCTTATTATATGGTAGTATTATATATTTTAGTCATAAAAAAACGGAGCACAAGGCTCCGTTTTCTCATTAGGTTATGTATTAACCCTGGTTAGGGTTTTCAAAAAGTGATACAACTGCTGCTGTAATACCTGTGGCACCTTCACCAAAGTTTGAACCAGCGGCAGGAGCCGCGCCTTCTGAAATAACGTGAACTACGTCAGATGCGCCAGCATTAAAGCCGCCTGTTGTGTCGTCACCAACTGCAACGATTGTTGCTGTTAGTTGAATGAACTGGAGAGCTGAATTCAACTCGTCCTGTGTCATGTTAGTCTTACTAAGTGATGTGAGGTGCATTTCGCGACCGTCACCACTGTATGAATTTGCGTTTCTTACGCCTACTGCTAAATCAGCCATTTAATTATTCCTTTATATCTATTATACTAGCTCGAAGCCAGGATCTGTTACATCGCTGCTTGAGCAGTCGAGGTTATTGCTACCAGCTGCGCTAAGTGTGCGAATTGCTGTCTGTAGTGTTGTTGCTGTATAAGCACCTGCTGGATAAACAGCAATGCTAATTTGTCCAGTGGTGTCGCCTTCTACTTGATACATTTCAATATTTGCTTTTTTGCCAATTTCATTAAGGATTGCTTCTACGCCTTCCCCTGCATCTAGTTCGTTACGAATGTCTTCAACGTTACCTGAAACGTCTTTAACAATAATTTTAAAGAAGTCCAACTGTGGGCCATTAGCAATTACTGCTTCGTCTGCTGAAATCTGGCCGCTGCCTGTTGCGCTTCTGTCATGTGCGACAACACCAAAGGCGCTGCCGTTTGTGCGTGTAATCTCCGCCATTTTTTTCTCCATGTGCACGATGATTGTCTAATACGTGCTTACATTTATTTATCTGGTTGGAGTTAATTTAGGAAGTCGGATTTGCCTAATTTGTATGCGCCAAAGCCAATTGCAGCAACTTTAAGTGCAGTTTTTGCTATACTTCCTCTGGGCTTTTTAGGCAAGTTGCCGCCGGCGGCGGCTGTGTATGGTTTAAACATATCACTACGAAACTGACCGTCAGTTCTAAAACTATTAACCATACGTTGTGTGACCGCAGTTCTTTCGCCGGGTGTGGTTTTTCCATAGTCAGCCATAACACGTCTAGCACGGCCCAATAGTCCACCCTTGATTCCCAGGTTTTTTTGCATCTGCATTAAGAATGTTCTGTCCTGGCCTGGTACATAATTGCCGTTTTGTATGTTTCTCAAATAACGTTTAAATTGTAATTCATCAAACCTGCCAGGCAATCCATCTACTTTACCACTAAATTTACTGGGATTGTTTATAATACTGGCAAGGTTGTGCAAGTCTGTAGCACCTGTTCTGACATTAGTAAAGCTCATATACTTTAGTGTATCTTTAGCATATTTTTGTGCCCACTGTGGATTTTCAAAACGCATCTGTTGTAGCACTAGAAGATGCTCATAAAAAGTTTCACTAATATTGTCACCACTGCGCCCAATTGCATCTCTGGGTGTTCTAATATAACGTGCTTCGCACAATTCTTCTTTGATAAAATCAAATGCCATTAAAATCTACCTTATGCCATAAGCCTTTCTCGCCTGTTCACCACGACTGCCTTGAGTGTATGGAACCGTGTCCTTAACTGCTTTTTTAGCATCTTTTGCAACATTGCCTATCCTATTTGGATTTGGTTGTGGCTTGCCACTGGCAGTTTTTCCTAGCACTGGAATATCACTTGGCGCAACAACTGGTTTACCAGTTATCTGTGTACTAACTGCATTTCCTATAGCGCCGAGGCCGACGGCTTTACCAGCCTGGCCTATTATACCTTTTTTTACTGTCGGGAGAGCGGCTGTGGCGGCTTTGGCGGCTTTTTCGGCTGCCTTCGCCTGAGCCTTGCCTGCATTTTTGTAAAGTTTCTCTTGCTGTGTAACGTTTTTTACTTTTGATTGATCCCCTGCTTTAGCCAAAGCCTTATCAGCCTTTTTTTGTGCGCCGGCGGCACGGCTGGCCGTGTAGGCTCTCGTTCCTACTTTACGAGCTTTGTTTGCAACACTTAGAAGTCCTAAGCCAGTTGCTCCTAGTGCAGCATCTGCCGCAATTTCTGCAGCGGCTT
>Ga0209630_10003550_pt1 | contig 14185 bp, 8 predicted proteins | sample COG_01_FD_184745 | JGI IMG/M metagenome (GOLD analysis project Ga0209630, IMG submission 184745) | Pelagic Microbial community sample from North Sea - COGITO 998_met_01 (SPAdes) (version 2) | ecosystem: Environmental > Aquatic > Marine > Neritic zone/Coastal water | place: Helgoland, sampling... | reverse complement strand
CGAACCGGACCATATAGTCGCAGGCGCTCTCCAGATCGCCCGAACGGGCCAGGCCTCCGGAAAGCCGGTCCAGACGCCCCGTCTCGCCCAGGGTCAGGGTCAGGGCCCCCGACAGATTATGATAGGCCCAATAGAGATCGACGTCCCTCGACCCCGGGATCAGGCTCCGGATCAGCTCGATCAGCCGGTGGATGGCCGGGTCGAAATAGCGGGCCATGGTCTCGCCGCCGAACGTCGGGTTGGCGTTGGTCTGGGCCACCAGGGCGGCATAGTGTTTCCAGCCCGGCCCGCCCTTCAGCGACCATTCGAACGGCGGCCTGAGGAAGGCCTCCAGCAGCCCTTCCAGGGTCGCCCCCGCCCCGGCGGCCTCGACATAGCGGTTGATGGCGTCGACCCGGTCGTTGTTCCAGACCTCGGCCCGGCGGATGAAGACCGCATCGAACAGCTCGCGCTTCGCTCCGAAATAATAGTGGACCAGAGCCGTATCGACCCCCGCCTCGCGCGCCACCTCACGGATGGTGACCCCATAGAAGCCGTGCTTGGAAAACAGGTCCTCGGCCGCGTCCAGAATGGTGGCGCGGGTGTCCACGGCGGGAGCGCCGGCGGCCTTGGGCGGGCGGCCGCGACGGGCCGGCGGAGGGGCGATCTCACTCATGGGCACAGGCTTAGACCCGCGACCGGCGCCGGTGCAACGGCGCCACAGGGTGACGTCACGTCAGTCATCCGAAGCTGGGCCGTTTGACAGAATGGCGAAACAGGGTCAGGTTCGAGAAAATCATTGAACGCTGAATAACGGCGTCATTGGGCTGGAAACAAAAGGAACGGGACAACCCCCATGAACAGACTCGTCAAGAGCGCGCTGCTGGCCGGCGCGGCGTGGAGTGCTATTTCAACCGGGGCCCTGGCCCAATCCGCGGCCCCCGCGCCGCAGGACGACACGGCCTCGGTCGAGGACGTCGTCGTCACCGCCCGTCGGCGTGACGAACAGCTGAAGGACGTGCCGATCGCGGTCTCGGCCCTCAGCGCGGCCCGCCTGGAACAGACCGGCGCCACCGACATCACCGTCCTGCAGCAGCAGACGCCCAACGCCACGGTCCAGATCGCCCGGGGCTCCAACTCCACCCTGATCAGCTTCATCCGCGGCGTCGGCCAGCAGGATCCGCTGTGGGGCTTCGAGCCCGGCGTCGGCCTCTATATCGACGACGTCTATGTCGCCCGTCCGCAGGGCGCGGTGCTGGACATCTTCGACATCCAGCGCATCGAGGTCCTGCGCGGTCCGCAGGGCACCCTGTACGGCCGCAACACCATCGGCGGCGCGATCAAATACGTCACCAAGCGCCTGGGCGATGAACCCTCGGCCATGCTGCGCGCCGATCTGGGCTCCTATCGCGAGATCAACGCCCTCGGCTCGGTCAACCTGCCGCTCAGCGACACCTTCGCCATCGGCGGCGCCGTGGCCCGCTACACCCGCGACGGCTACGGGACGAACCTGACCACCGGCCAGGAACACTACAACAAGGACGTCACCGCCTACCGCTTCAGCGCGGAATGGACCCCGACGGACGACCTGTTCTTCCGCCTCGCCTACAACCGCGTCGACGATGACTCGGCGCCGCGCCACGGTCACCGCGAAGTGCCCTCGACCACCGGCGGCTATCTGCCCCCGGCCAATGTCTATGACACCCAGGCGGGCCTGACCGGCGACCAGTCGGTGATGACCGACGGCGTCTCCCTGACCGGCGAGTATACGCTCAACGACCAGATCACCCTGAAGTCGATCACCGCCTATCTGACCGGCGACACCAAGACCGTCATCGACTTCGACGAAACGCCGCTGCCGACCCTGGACATTCCGGCACTCTATTCGGACCATTCCTTCACCCAGGAATTCCAGCTGCTCTATACCGGCGAGCGGCTGTCGGGCGTCGCCGGCCTGTTCTTCATGGACGCCACGGCCTCGGGCGCCTTCGACACCATCGCCGGAAACCTCGGCCTGTCGATCGCGGCCGCCGGTTCGGTCGACACCAAGTCCTATTCGGCCTTCGCCGACGTCAGCTACGACCTGACCGACCGCCTGCACGTCTCGGTCGGCGGCCGCTACACCCGCGACGACAAGGACGGCCAGGTCCTGCGCCTGTTCTACCTGGGCGCCACCCGCTCGCCGTTCACCGGCGGCGTGGATCGTCCGATCTTCGCGACCCGCACCAACTACACGGCGTCCAAGACGTTCGAGAAGTTCACGCCCCGCCTCAGCGTCTCCTACGACTTCTCGGACGATGTGACCGGCTACGGCTCGATCAGCCAGGGCTTCAAGTCGGGCGGCTGGGACATGCGCGGCGACGCGGCCCTCGTGCCCCAGACGGTCAACGGCTATGAGCCGGAAACGGTCACCAACTATGAGTTGGGCCTGAAGGGGTCGGCCTTCGACCACTTCCTGAACTTCTCCTCGGCCATCTTCTACGCCGACTACAAGGACCAGCAGATCACCACCCAGCAGGTGGCCACGGCCCCGGCCGTCGGCATCGCCTCGGTGGTCGACAACGTCGGCGCCTCGCACATCTACGGCGCCGAGCTGGAAGGTTCGGCCTTCTTCAACGACCACTTCACCGCCAACTTCTCGGTCGGCTATCTGAAGAACGAGTTCGAGAAGTTCATCTCGCTGGCCACCGGCACGCCGGTCGACGTCTCGAACACCCGCGAGCCGCAGAACTCGCCGGAATGGTCGGGCTACCTCGGCCTGACCTGGTCGGATCAGGTCGCGGGCGGCGAGCTGCGCATCACCCCCTCGGCCTCCTATCGCGGCGACTACCACCTGTTCGACGCGCCGGATCCGGTGCTCGACCAGAAGGCCTTCACCCTGATCGACCTGTCGGCGACCTGGACCTCGCCCTCGGGCGCCTGGGAGCTGGGTCTGTTCGGCAAGAACCTGACCGACGAACGCTACAAGGTCGGCGGCTACAACTTCGGCACCGCCACCTACAACAACTCCATCGACGCCTTCTACGGCCCGCCGCGCACCATCACGGCCCGCCTGACCTGGCGCCGTTGATCGGACCGTAGCGGTCTGACAGAGGGGCGGCGGTCTCCTGCGACGCAGGGCCGCCGCCCTTTTTCGTTGCGGCGGCCGCCTTGGCCGTTACCATACCGAAAACCAGAAAATCCGAGGAAGCGACATGGCGACGACCGACACGACCGCCCCGCAGGCCCCCGCGCAACGGGGCGGATACCGCTATTACGTCCTGGCGGTCCTGGTTCTCGTCTACATGCTCAATTTTCTGGATCGCCAGATCATCGGGATTCTCGCCGCCCCGCTGAAGGCCGAGTTCAAGATGTCGGACAGCCAGTTCGGCCTCCTGGGCGGCATCGCCTTCGCCTCGGTCTATTCGACCCTCGCCATTCCCCTCGCCTGGCTGGCCGACCGCTTCTCGCGCGTCTGGATCATGACCGGCGCCCTCGCCGTCTGGTCCGGCTTCACCGCCCTGTGCGGCATGGCGGGCTCCTTCGGCCAGCTGTTCCTGTGCCGCATGGGCGTGGGCGTCGGCGAGGCGGGCGGGGTGGCCCCGGCCTATTCCCTGATCGCCGACTATTTCCCGCCGCAGCACCGGGCCCGGGCCCTGGCCGCCTTCGCCTTCGGCATTCCGCTGGGCACCGCCGCCGGGACCCTGGTCGGCGGCCTGCTGGCCGCGACCTACGGCTGGCGCACCGCCTTCATCGCCGTCGGCCTGATGGGTCTGGTCCTCGCCCCCCTGCTGCGCCTGACCATCCGTGATCCGAAGCGCGGCGGCAGCGACCTCGCCGCTGCAGCACCCGCGCCCGCCGTCGCCGGCCCGACCGGTCCCGGCCGCGTCGCCGCCCTGATCATGCTGGGCCTCGGCGCCGGCTGCATGATCCTCGCCGCGCTGGGCCAGTTCGCGGGCGTCCCCGCCGGCAATCCGCTGGTCTGGGCCTTCGGCGGCGGCCTGGCCCTCGTTATCGGCATCTCTCTGATGATCGCCAGGGCCACGGCCTCGGTCGTCGTCAAGAAGCCCAGCTTCTGGCTCCTGGCTCTGGGCGCCGCCTCTTCCTCGGTCTGCGGCTACGGCGTCGCGGGCTGGCTGCCGCTGTTCTTCATGCGCAGCTTCGACCTGACCCTGAAGCAGACCTCCTGGTACTATTCCGGCATCGCCCTGATCGGCGGTCTGGCGGGCATCTGGCTGGGCGGGATGATCGCCGACAAGCTGGCGAAGAAGGGCAAGGGCGCCTATCCCCTGACGCCAGCCGTGGCCTTCCTGATCTCCGGCCCCTGCTTCATCCTGGCCATGAACTCGGCCTGGCTGATCCAGCAGATCATTCCCGGCGGCGGGTCGCAGGGCCTGTCCCTGACCATCGCCTTCCTGATCTTCCTGATCCCGACCGGTCTGAACCTGGCCTGGCTGGGGCCGGTGACGGCGGCGGTCCAGCATCTGGTCCCGGCCCCGATGCGCTCGACCGCCTCGGCCCTGTTCCTGCTGATCAACAACCTGCTGGGTCTGGCCGTCGGCTTCTTCTACTTCGGCTGGATGAGCGACCTTCTGGCCCCGCACTTCGGCGAGGAGAGCCTGCGCTGGGCCATCTACACCGGCGTCGGCTTCTACGTCCTGGCCTCGATCCTGTTGTTCGGGGCTTCGCGGACGCTGAAGAAGGACTGGGTCGACTAGGGGCGACCCCTCATACGGCCCTTTCATACCGGGCCTGATCCGATCGATAGCGTAACGGGTGATCACAGACGGTTGCACCTGCGAACAAGCGACGCCTATAAGCGCGGCCAACTTTCTTCCCCAGGCCACCGCCACAGGACGTCGGATCCATGAACATTCACGAATATCAGGCCAAGCAGGTCCTGAAGGGCTTCGGCGCACCGGTCGCCGAGGGCGTGCCGATCACTTCGGCTGATCAGGCCGAGGCCGCCGCCAAGCAACTGCCCGGACCGCTCTATGTCGTGAAATCCCAGATCCACGCCGGCGGCCGCGGCAAGGGCAAGTTCAAGGAACTGCCCGCCGACGCCAAGGGCGGCGTCCGCCTCGCCTTCTCGATCGAGGACGTGGTCAAGAACGCGAAGGAAATGCTGGGCAACACCCTGGTCACCGCGCAAACCGGCGAAGCCGGCAAGCAGGTCAACCGTCTGTACATCGAAGACGGCGCCGACATCGCCCGCGAACTCTACTGCTCGCTGCTGGTCGACCGTGAAGTCGGCCGCGTCGCCTTCGTCGTCTCGACCGAAGGCGGCATGGACATCGAGGCCGTCGCACACGACACGCCCGAGAAGATCCAGACCATCGCCATCGACCCGGACACCGGCGTCACCGACGCCGACGTCGCCAGGATCAACGCCGCCTACGGCCTCAACGGCGACGCCGCCGAAGACGGCAAGTCGCTGTTCCCCGCCCTCTACAAGGCCTTCGTCGAGAAGGACATGGCGATGCTGGAGGTCAACCCTCTGATCGTCATGGAGAACGGCCATCTGCGCGTCCTGGACGCCAAGGTCTCGTTCGACGGCAACGCCCTGTTCCGTCATCCGGACATGAAGGAGCTGCGCGACGAGACCGAGGAAGACGCCAAGGAAATCGAAGCGTCGGAATGGGACCTCGCCTATGTCGCCCTCGACGGCAACATCGGCTGCATGGTCAACGGCGCGGGCTTGGCCATGGCGACGATGGACATCATCAAGCTGTACGGCAAGGAGCCGGCCAACTTCTGTGACGTCGGCGGCGGCGCCGGCAAGGAGAAGGTCGCCGCGGCCTTCAAGATCATCACCGCCGACCCGGCCGTCCAGGGCATCCTGGTCAACATCTTCGGCGGCATCATGAAGTGCGACGTCATCGCCGAGGGCGTGGTCGCGGCGGTCAAGGAAGTGGGCCTGAAGGTGCCGCTGGTCGTCCGCCTCGAAGGCACCAACGCCGAGCTGGGCAAGAAGATTCTGAACGAATCCGGCCTGACCATCCAGGCCGCCGACGACCTTGACGACGCCGCCCAGAAGATCGTCGCGGCGGTCGGCTGAGCCTCGCGCTCAGCCTCCACCGCCCCGCTGACAGACACATCCAGAGATCGATAGACCCATGTCCATCCTCGTCGACAAGAACACGAAAATCATCGTCCAGGGCCTGACCGGCAAGACCGGCGGCTTCCACACCGAACAGGCCCTGGCCTATCACGGCACCCAGATGGTCGCCGGCGTCCACCCGTCGAAGGGCGGCACGAACTGGACGGGCTCGCACGGCGAGACCCTGCCGATCTACGCCTCGGTCGCCGAAGCGAAGGAAGCCACCGGCGCCGACGCCTCGGTCATCTACGTGCCCCCGTCGGGCGCCGCGGCCGCCATCATCGAGGCCATCGACGCCGAAGTGCCCTTCATCACCTGCATCACCGAAGGCATCCCGGTGCTGGACATGGTCAAGGTCAAGGCCCGCCTCGAGAAGTCGAAGTCGCGCCTGCTGGGCCCGAACTGCCCCGGCATCCTGACGCCCGACGAATGCAAGATCGGCATCATGCCGGGCAACATCTTCAAGAAGGGCAACGTCGGCATCGTCTCGCGTTCCGGCACCCTGACCTATGAAGCCGTGTTCCAGACCACCAACGAAGGCCTGGGCCAGACCACGGCCGTCGGCATCGGCGGCGACCCGGTCAAGGGCACCGAGTTCATCGACGTCCTGGAACTGTTCCTGGCCGACCCGGAAACCACCTCGATCATCATGATCGGTGAAATCGGCGGCGGCGCCGAAGAAGACGCCGCCCAGTTCCTGATCGACGAGGCCAAGAAGGGCCGCAAGAAGCCGATGGCCGGCTTCATCGCGGGCCGCACCGCTCCGAAGGGCCGCACCATGGGCCACGCCGGCGCTGTCGTCTCCGGCGGCAAGGGCGATGCGGAATCCAAGATCGCGGCCATGGAAGCGGCCGGCATCAAGATGTCGCCCTCCCCGGCCCGCCTCGGGAAAACCCTCGTCGAAGTGCTGAAGGGCTAAAGCCCTTCCGCCAAAGACATCGCGGTGAATTGTCGCCCTGCGCGGGTGGCATGACACCGGTTTCGGCATCGATCGTGCCGGAAACCCGCATCGAAGACGCCTCCGGTCACGGCCGGGGGCGTTTTTGTTACGCTCGGAACCAATTTCTTATCGTTTCGCCCCTCTTCGGTCATGACCCATAAGGAAACAGCGCCTATATGAACCGCGCCGGCCTCACGCGGTTGTGACCGTGGGGCCCCAGAAGGACGACGTGAGAAAATGGCGGACGATGCCGGTCGGCTGAACCAGGTCTTTGCCGAGACCAGCTTCCTGTATGGCGCGAACGCCGCCTTCATCGAGGACCTGCACGAGAAATGGGCGACCGATCCCGCCTCCGTCTCGGCCGAGTGGCGCAGCTTCTTCGACCAGCTCAAGGACTCGGCCGCGGTGGTCAAGGCCTCGGGCGCGGCCGGCGGCTGGGGCCGCAACGGCATCCTGGAGCCCACCGAGGAGACCGGCGTCTTCGACGGTCAGTGGCCCGCCCCCAAGATTGATCCCAAGAAGGCCGGCGCCGCTCCGGCCAAGGCTGCTGCGCCTGCCGCCGCGCCCGCCGCTGCCGGCGTGACCGCCGACGAGGTCCGCGCCGCCGCCCACGATTCCATCCGCGCCCTGATGCTGATCCGCACCTACCGGGTGCGCGGTCACCTGCACGCCAAGCTCGACCCGCTGGGCATCGAACAGCCGATCGACAACCCCGAACTGACCCCCGCCTTCCACGGCTTCAGCGCCGCCGACCTGGACCGCCCGATCTTCCTCGACGGCGTCCTGGGTCTGCAGTACGCGACCGTCAACGAGCTGATGGCGATCCTGGAGCGCACCTACTGCGGCCACATCGGCATCCAGTACATGCACATCGCCGAGCCGGACGAGAAAGCCTGGCTGCAGCAGCGTTTCGAGGGCGCCGACGCCTTCGAGAAGAACGGCTTCACCAAGGAAGGCAAGCTGGCCATCCTGAACAAGCTGATCGAGGCCGAGGGCTTCGAACGCTTCTCCCACAAGCGCTTCCCGGGCACCAAGCGGTTCGGTCTGGACGGCGGCGAGGCCATGGTCCCGGCGCTGGAGCAGATGATCAAGCGCGGCGGCGCGCTCGGCATCGACGAGATCGTCATCGGCATGGCCCACCGCGGCCGCCTGAACACCCTCGCGACCGTCATGGGCAAGCCCCACAAGGTCATCTTCCACGAGTTCCAGGGCGGCTCGGCCGTGCCTTCGGACATCGAGGGTTCGGGCGACGTCAAATACCACATGGGCGCCTCGTCGGACCGCGAGTTCGACGGCAAGAAGGTCCACCTGTCGCTGACCGCCAACCCCTCGCACCTCGAGATCGTCAACCCGGTCGTCCTGGGCAAGGCGCGCGCGAAACAGGCCTTCGACATCCGTGAGGCCAATGTCGGCGTGCCCGAGAACAAGTGGGCGCTGGACCGCTCCAAGGTCATGCCGCTGCTGATCCACGGCGACGCCGCCTTCGCAGGTCAGGGCGTGGTCGCCGAATGCTTCGCCCTGATGGGTCTGAAGGGCTACCGCACCGGCGGGACGATGCATTTCGTCATCAACAACCAGATCGGCTTCACCACCTCGCCGCGCAACTCGCGCTCGACGCCCTACTGTTCGGACGTCGCCCTGATGGTCCAGGCGCCGATCTTCCACGTGAACGGCGACGATCCGGAAGCGGTCGTCTTCGCCGCCAAGGTGGCCACCGAATACCGCCAGAAATTCCACAAGGACGTGGTGGTGGACATGTTCTGCTACCGCCGCTTCGGCCACAACGAAGGCGACGATCCGACCTTCACCCAGCCGCTGATGTATTCGAAGATCCGCGCCCTGCGGTCGACGCGTGAAATCTACGCCGCGCGCCTGGTCTCCGAAGGCGTCCTGACCGAGGCCGAGGTCGACGCCCTGGTCGCCAAGCAGGAAGCCTGGCTCGACGAACAGTTCGAGGCCGGCAAGACCTTCAAGGCCGACAAGGCCGACTGGCTGGACGGTCAGTGGAAGGGCGTGGGCCTGGCCGAGGACGATGAACGTCGCGGCAAGACCGGCATCCCGGCCGAGAAGCTGATGGACTACGGCCACCGCCTGACGACCATCCCGAACTCGATCGACATGCACAAGACGCTGAAACGCGTCATCGAGGCGCGTCGCGAGAGCCTGACCGCCGGCACCATCGACTGGGCCACGGCCGAGAGCCTGGCCTTCGCCGGCCTGCTGGACGAAGGCTTCCCGGTCCGCCTGTCGGGTCAGGATTCGGTGCGCGGCACCTTCTCCCAGCGCCACTCGGGCATCATCGACCAGACCACCGAGGAGCGGTACATCCCGCTCAACAACCTGCGCGAAGGCCAGGCCAATTTCGAGGTCATCGACTCGGCCCTGTCGGAAGAGGCCGTGCTCGGCTTCGAATACGGCTATTCGCTCGCCGACCCGAACACCATGGTCATGTGGGAAGGCCAGTTCGGCGACTTCGTGAACGGCGCCCAGGTGGTCATCGACCAGTTCATCACCTCGGGCGAACGCAAGTGGCTGCGCATGAGCGGCCTGACCATGCTGCTGCCGCACGGCTATGAGGGCCAGGGTCCGGAACACTCCTCGGCCCGCCTCGAACGCTTCCTGCAGGCCTGCGCCGAGGACAATATCCAGGTCGCCAACTGCACGACCCCGGCCAACTACTTCCACATCCTGCGTCGCCAGATGCAGCGGCCGTTCCGCAAGCCGCTGATCATCATGACGCCCAAATCCTTGCTGCGTCACAAGAAGGCGGTCTCGTCCATCGCCGACATGGCCGAGGGTTCGTCGTTCCACCGCGTCCTGCACGACGACGCCCAGACCCGCCCCGAGATCTCGGGCATCAAGATCAAGGCCGACAAGGACATCCGTCGCGTCGTGGTCTGCTCGGGCAAGGTCTATTACGACCTGCTCGACGCCCGCGAGAAGAAGGGCGTCGACGACGTCTATCTGCTGCGTCTGGAGCAGTTCTACCCCTGGCCGATGAAGTCGATGATGACCGAACTGGCCCGCTTCCCGAACGCCGAACTGGTCTGGTGCCAGGAAGAGCCGAAGAACATGGGCGGCTGGACCTTCGTGGATCCGTGGATCGAACTGACGCTCGAGAAGCTGAACGTGAAGTCCAAGCGCGCCCGCTACGTGGGTCGTCCGGCCTCGGCCTCCACCGCCGCGGGCCTGATGAGCCGCCACCTGAAGGAACTGCAGACCTTCACGGACGAGGCCTTCGCCTAGACCCCAAACCTAGACCTGTGTTCGTTCGCCTGACACAAGACTGACCTACAACGCCGCCTGAAGCCTGAAATACGAAAGCCTGGACCCGACATGGCCGACATCCTGACCCCGACCCTTGGTGAATCCGTCTCGGAAGCCAGTATCGCAAAATGGACCAAAAAGGTCGGTGACGCGGTGAAGAAGGACGAGGTCCTGGTCGAGCTGGAGACCGACAAGGTCTCGCTGGAAGTCGTGGCCCCGGCCGACGGCGTCCTGTCGGACATCAAGGCCGGCGAGGGCGACACCGTCGTTCCGGGCACGGTCCTGGGCGTCGTCACCGAAGGCGCCTCGGCCGCCCCGGCCGCGACCAAGCCCGCCCCGAAGGCTGAAAAGGCCGCCGAGGCCCCCGTCGCCGCCGCTCCCGCTGCTGCTCCCGCCACCGGCGGCGCCACCGTCGCCATCCCGGTCCCGACCATGGGCGAGAGCGTCGCCGAAGGCACGATGGGCAAGTGGCTGAAGCAAAATGGCGCACAGGTGAAGAAGGATGAGGTCCTCGTCGAGATCGAGACCGACAAGGTCGCGGTCGAGGTCGCGGCTCCGACGGACGGCGTCCTGACCATTACCGCCGACGAAGGCGCGACCGTCACCCCGGGCCAGACCATCGGCTCCATCGCCGCCGATCCCGTCGTCGCCGCAAACACCGGCTCGGCCCAGCTGTCGCCGTCGGTCCAGCGCATCGTCACCGAGGGCGGCCTGGACGCCGGTTCGATCACCCCGACCGGTCCGAAGGGCAACATCACCAAGGGCGACGCGCTTGCCGCCGCCGCCGCCCCCAAGGCCGCCGCTCCGGCCCCGGTCGCCGCCGCTCCGGCCGCCCCGCGCGCCGACCAGCCGCGTGAAGAGCGGGTCAAGATGACCCGCCTGCGCCAGACCATCGCGCGCCGCCTGAAGGAATCCCAGAACACCGCCGCCCAGCTGACCACCTTCAACGAGGTGGACATGACCCAGGTCATGGCCCTGCGCGCCCAGTACAAGGACGCCTTCGAGAAGCGCCACGGCGTCAAGCTGGGCTTCATGAGCTTCTTCACCAAGGCGGTGATCAACGCCCTGAAAGAGATCCCGGCCGTCAACGCCGAGATCGACGGCACCGACATCATCTACAAGAACCACTATGACATCGGCGTCGCCGTCGGCACCGACAAGGGTCTGGTGGTTCCGGTCCTGCGCGACGCCGACATGCTGTCGCTGGCGGGCATCGAGAAGGGCATCGCCGACCTCGGCAAGGCCGCTCGTGACGGCGGCCTGACCATGGACCAGCTCCAGGGCGGCACCTTCACCATCACCAACGGCGGCACCTATGGTTCGCTGATGTCGACGCCGATCCTGAACGCGCCGCAGTCGGGCATCCTGGGCATGCACAACATCGTGCAGCGCCCGATGGCCATCAACGGCGAGGTCAAGATCCGTCCGATGATGTACCTGGCCCTCAGCTACGACCACCGCATCGTCGACGGCAAGGAAGCCGTGACCTTCCTGGTCCGCGTCAAGGAACACCTGGAAGACCCGCAGCGCTCGCTGCTGGACCTCTAAGAGACCTGCGAGAGACAGCGCGCGGACGTTTCGACGGTCGCGCGCTTTTCCTCCACGCCATGGTCTGACAGCGCTGCACGCAGCCCCTGTCAGAATCCGTAGGTTTACCTCCACGAACCGATAGGTCACCCTTCCCTCATGGAATGGGCCGTTCGGGGGATGGGTGTCTTCTATGTGCTCGCGGGGGTTCTCGCCCTGCGGCAGGTGCTGATCAATTGGCGGATGGAGCGGGCGATCGCCGCCGTCCTGCCCTCTTCCCCCACCGAACGCGCCGCCGACGTCATGCTGGCCATGGGCTCGGTGCTGGTCCTGGCCTCGGGCGTGGCCCTGATGTTGCTCCAGCCCTGGGCGGTTCTGGTCTTCCTGGCCTGCTGGGGCGCGCAAGCCGCCTATCTGCTATGGGCCCAGCGCTGGTATCGCCCACGCGACCCGATCTCGGCCCACGGCCGCCGCCAGACCCTGAACGCCTTCGCCGTCTACAGCCTGGCGACCCTGCTGGTCCTGTCCATGCCGCTGGCGGGGCTGCTGCGCTAGCTAGCGCCCCACCGCGTGCAGGGCCTGCCCGTTGGCCTTGAGCCAGGCGCGGAACGGCCGGTGATCCCCGACCAGCCCATGCACCACCGCCCAGTAGGCCGGGCTGTGATCCGCATGGACCAGATGAGCCACCTCATGGGCGGCCAGATAGTCGAGCACCGCCGGCGGGGCCATGACCATGCGCCAGGAATAGCGGATCGAGCGGTTGTGCGGGCTGCACGAGCCCCAGCGCGAGCGGGTGTCGACGACCGAGACCTTCACCGGCCTCTGGTTGAGGGCCTTCAGATGAATCTCGGTGCGGGCGACCAGCTGCGTCCGCGCCTCGCGCTTCAGCAGGTTCTCGACCCGGCGGGCGAAGGCCTCGCCCTCCCCGCCCGAGCGGATCACCGGCCCCCGGGCGTCCTCGGTCAGCCGGGCCGCCCCGCTGGTCCCGGTCGCCTCCAGTCGGGTCTCAAGGCCGTGCAGCAAGATAATCTGGCCCGGCTGCAGCGGCTGGCCCTCGACCCGCGCCTCCAGCCGTTCGGCGATCCAGCCGGCCTTGGAGCGCGCGAAGGCCACCGCCTCGGAAAGGCGGCGTTCACTGGGGGCGATGGCCACCGCCTCGCCCGCCCGCGCGTCGATGCGGATCGAGATCCGCCGCGCCCTCGGGTTCACCGAGAGCCGGAGCGGAATCGTCTCTCCGGCGCCAGTCGGCGCCTCAAGCGGCAGTCGCTGACCTGTCCGGTACGGCAGAGAGCTTTTCATTGTCCGTGATGAAGTCCCGGACGCGGGGATAGATTTCCTCGCGGAACCGGCGTCCGTTGAAGACGCCATAGTGGCCCACGTCCGGCTGGACGTGAAGCACCCGACGCTCGACCGGGATGTTGGGGCACAGGATGTGGGCGGCCTGGGTCTGGCCGACGCCGGAAATGTCGTCGTTCTCGCCCTCGACCGTCATCAGGCCGATGTCGGTGATCTTTTTCAGATCGACGGGGCGGCCGTCATGGACCAGCTCGCCCTTGGCCAGGGTGTAGTCCTGGAAGACGATGTCGATGGTCTGGAGATAGAACTCCTCCGACAGGTCCAGCACGGCCAGATACTCGTCGTAGAACTGCTCGTGCTTCTCGACCCCGTCGCCGTCGCCCTTCACCAGATCCTCGAAATAGGTCCAGTGGGCGTCGGTGTGGCGCTCCTCGTTCATCGACATGAAGCTGTAGAGCTGGACGAAGCCCGGATAGACCCGCCGCCCAAACCCCGGATAGGGCCAGGGCACGGTGTGGATCATGTTCGACTGGAACCACGTGAAGGGCTTCTCTTCGGCCAGCACATTGGTCACCGTCGGCGACAGGCGGGCGTCGATGGGCGAACCCATGAAGGTCATGGAGGCCGGACGGTTCGGATCGTTGTCCTCGGCCATCACCGCGGCCATGGCCAGGACCGGCGGTCCAGGCTGGCAGACGGCGACGACGTGGGCGCGCGGGCCGATCTGGGCCAGCATCGAGCGGACGTGGTCCATATAGTCGTGGAAGTCGAACCGGCCCTCCAGCATCGGCACCTGCCGCGCATTGGTCCAGTCCGAGACATAGACGTCGTGGTCCTGAAGGAAGGTCTCGACCGTGCCGCGCAGCAGGGTCGCATAGTGGCCCGACAGGGGGGCGACGATCAGGACGCTGGGAGCCGCGACGGGCTTTTTGGCGCGCTTCAGATCGCCGACGTTGCGGGCGAACCGCACCATCTTCACCCAGGGGCTTTCCCAGACCACCTGTTCGACGGTGCGCACCGGCTTGCCGTCGATGGTGATGACCTCAAGCCCCCAGTCGGGCTTGCCGTAGCGGCGGGTGACGCTCTCGAACAGCTCG
>Ga0209630_10003547_pt1 | contig 14201 bp, 28 predicted proteins | sample COG_01_FD_184745 | JGI IMG/M metagenome (GOLD analysis project Ga0209630, IMG submission 184745) | Pelagic Microbial community sample from North Sea - COGITO 998_met_01 (SPAdes) (version 2) | ecosystem: Environmental > Aquatic > Marine > Neritic zone/Coastal water | place: Helgoland, sampling... | reverse complement strand
GAACAAAAACTAGCACTTATAGGATGGAGCAAGGAATATGAGTAATCAATGGAATAGATTCTGGAATTGGTATGAAAATAAAATATTAGGTAGTGTAATACTAATAGCAATTATACAATTCATACAAATACCACACATGGTATGGAACGCAGATATTATGTTAGAAGCAGGTATGGTATCAAGAGTACATCCAGTGTTAGATTGGTTCTTATACGGTGTAGATTTGATAGAAATTATATCAATAATTAATGTTGGTATGATTATCTATAGTTTAGTAAAGAGGAGAGAAAATGGAAACTGATAAACTAATAAAAAAATTAGAGAATAGACTTAACTATATCAATAATAAAGAAACCATAAATAAAAATAGAAAAAAATATCAACGTCAAACATGGGCCGATAGAAAAGACAATCCTGAAAATAAAGAATTATCTAAAACGGAAATATGTTTTAAGAATTTTTTTAGGAGTGTAATAGATGGGTAATAGTATATGTAAGAATATTATTTGTAAATCAGATGAATATTCTCCACTAAAATATGTAAGAAATGCAGCACAAAAAGGTTACAGAAGATGTAGTAAATGTTGTGTATATCTAAAATATCAAGGTATTTTCTGTCCTTGTTGTGGTAATAGAATGAAAGTGTCACCTAATAATAATTTAGCAAGGCAGAGATATAGAGAGGAGAAACTCTCTAATTGATATACTATCATAGTTACAAATCAAATACATCACCAAATTGTAACGGAATATGCCACAGGTATAAAAAACCAAGGCCCAAAGATAAAGACAACTATGAGACTTTATCATATTGCAGAACGTGTGGTGGTGTATGGATGAAGAAATGTGTAAAGTGTCCTTGCTGCAACAAACGAGTATCAAATAACTCTAGGAGTAATAAATCAGCAGGGCATCGCAAAAAGGTTTATTTGTAGCATCCACATTACTAAACCATGAACGAAGAATATGAAGAAAGACCTGAATGGGCATGGCTAACCGAAAGGTAACTCCATTTTTTATTTATATATAGGTAATACCAAGATAATACTATATTGGCAGGAAAAGTGACAAAACAGGCACAAACGTTGGCAGAGATTTCACCGTTCCTCAAGGTAATTAACATACAGAGACTAACAGAGAAGGAAGCACTGGAGTTTCTTGAGAAGGAAGGCCATAGCATGAGTGCAAGAACATACATGAGATACAAGAAGGAGTATGAGACAGGTACAGCCAAACGTTTCCTAGAACTTGCAAGGAACGAATGGGCCAATGAGCATCTGCTTGTATTGGACAAATTAAAACTTATAGAGAAAAAGTATTGGGAACTCTTTAGTGAAGCAGAGACAGCAACGGAAGGAAAGAACATACTGGACTCACTCAGGGCCACACAAGACCAGATCCTATTAATATACAATGAAACCCCTATGATACAAAAGATGAAGGAATCACTAGATGCAAAACTAGCCAACATGGGGGTCATAAAGGTTGGGTAAGCTAAGAGCAGGATTCGTTGATCTAGCACTGGAAACGCTAGGCCAAGAGTCAAATGAAAACCCAAACGTACCACTAAAGAATTTTAAAGACTTTAACCATGCAGTAGGGCCACCAATGCATCCAGCTACAGGTGAGCCAAGTGACGTATTTGATTACCAGGAAGAGTATGAAAAGGCATGGAACAAACACCACAAGTTAATACTAAACAAGTCAAGAAAAATAGGTGCAACAGAGACAGCCTTACGCATAATAGCCTTCAACTGCTTCAATGGCCGATACGATGGCCACAGGGTAATGATAGTAGCAGGTAACAAACAAGAGGTAGCTAACAGATTCATAGAGAGATTCATAGCTATCTTTGGCAAGGGCTTTGAAGACCTGGATGGCAAGTGGTGGGGTATAGATGATTTAATAGTAGAGAGGAAGGCCAGTAAGATAAAGATGTGGAACGGTATTATCATACAGGCATACCCAGCTAACGAGTCAGTCAGGGGTGAGGAGAATGTTATATGTGTCTTTATGTCAGAGTGTGCATTTATAAACCTGTTAGATGATAGTAAGGTGTACAATGCCCTTCATCCAAACGTTGCAAATATTGGCCATGCAGACTTTATCATGGAGTCAACCCCTAATGGAAAGAGGGGTTTCTTTTGGGAGTTATTCACTGATCAGGGTAATGAGTACCATAAACTAGAGCAGCCATATACCAGGTCTATGGGTAAACTATTGGATGAAAAGACCGTACTTGCAGAGAAGGCCAACCCAAAGATTGACTTTCAACAGGAGTATAACTGTGCATTTACTACTAGCCTTAGTGCAGCATTTAGTGAGGATGAAGTTATCTACACCCAAAAAGATATAAATACATACGATGACATATAAGTAATATGCCTGGAGATCATGGTTACGATAACGAAGAGAAAGAACGTAAACAACGTATTAAAAAGATGAAGGCCAAGACCAGCAAGATGAGACTAGCAGTAGCAGGAGAGGACATATTTAAAAAGAATAAGATTAAACGTGATGTAGCTGAAGATACAGCAGGTAATTCATACGAACAAAATCTTACTGATATGTTAAATAAAATGAATCCTGGAAAAGAAAAAGCAATATCAAAAGGACTTAGAAATGTCAAAAAGAATAAAGGCAGTTTTACAATTTAATATAACTAATGAACATATTAACTAATTTTATCAATGGCCTAAGAAAGTCATTTAGTGGCAAGGACTATCTCAGAGAAATACATCAATGCAAGTCATGTGGCCGACCAAGCTTTTTTGACTCATGTCTAAAGTGTGAGACAGATGATGCATATCGTGGTTGGAACAAGACAGGCAAACTTTGAACTGTGCAAGATGCGATGAGGTAATGGATAAGATGACCGTATGTCATCAGATATGTCCTAACTGTGGTAGCGTTGTAGATTGCAGCGATGGCGTGTTCGAATAGATGGCCTTAAATTACAATATTTTACCCCTCAACCTGAAACAACTTATTAGTGGATAATACACAATGATGGTATAATGGAATGGACAAAGATAACATGGCCAGAAGCAAAACTTTTACACAGGCTTGCAGCAGCAGAGGGATTGACCATATCAGAATATATGCGTTACATACTTGACCGATAGCCTTTTATTACTAACACGCAATATTATATCAATGACAGCAGTAGACACACAGCAAGCAAAAAACATGAGGTCAGGGGTTGACGTAAATGGTCAAATCACACAAGTAAGTGAAACCAGAACAGTCAATCTTAAAGCAGGTGGTACAACCACAGTAGCCGATGCAACATTATCAGATGATGCAGGAGATATACAACTGGCCTTATGGGGAGATGATATTGGGAAAGTTAAAGTTGGTGCAAAAGTATCAATCATTAACGGTTACACCAATACCTTCAAAGACCAAGTTTCCCTTACCAAAGGTAAGTTTGGCCAATTATTAGTAGTGGAGTAATCCACCTTTTTTTTCTTTTACTTATAACGTTTTTGCAAACGACTTATATTATTCATCATTGTATAGATAGTATGAGCAAAGAATTAAGTCAAGCATACAAAATATGTGAAGATATAATAGACATCTTCCCAAACAAATCAATCGATGAGTTTTTAGACATGATTGAATATCCAGGTTTTTTATTGGATGTACACCCAGACGTATTACTATACGCTGCACGCAAAGTTTACTCTGAACACATGAGACTAACTCTTGCAGCACATAAGGACTATGGTGTATAATGGCCACCATATTCTCCTTGTGTGATAACTGTAAGGAAGACTTGCATGACTTATGTGTATATGGCCCAGATAACTGGTGTGCTTGTCAATGTGCAGTACATAAAAGATACGAACATTAATAAACTAACGTGCCTAAATTATATCATAATGGATGAAGCCGAAGATTATGAAGAGTGGATAAAGGTAACACTCACACAATACGATAAAGAGGTTACAAAGGCCTTGGTCAAAGAAGAAGCATCTTTGCCTAAAAAATTATGCAAGGAGTGCAACAGGCTTATGACTCTGAATGAATGTGAATGTGATATAAGAGATACCGAATGTTATTACTGTCACATAAAGACCCATCATACATAACACCGTTGTAAGATTAGGGTAGTGTTTAAATATAATACTTGAGTATTATTGGTATGACAAAACAGCATACATCAACAATCAAAGACATTCTCGGACTTTATTTGTCTTGGCAAGCCCAAAAACCAGAATGGCGTTTGAGTGAAAGTCAGGCCCAAGAAATACAAGAATACAAAGAAGTTCTTAAAAGGAGAAAAGCATAATGGCAGATAATACAGAAATCTACAAGGCCTTGGATAAAATAGACCAAGACGTATTATTAGATTATGTTTGGGAAACACCTGGCCTAGTAGATACCATAAAAGAATGGTTGGAAGAAGACTATACACCAAACTGGAGTGATAGAGATTGACACCACATAAACAACATTACTGGGTGCACCACAAAGATGGCCACTGGTTCTGTTCTTATGGTGGTTGTGAAGCAAAACGTTTTCCAGTAAAATATCAAAGGACATGGCCCAATTAGATATGTTTAAATTAAATAAGTGTGTATAATAGGTGTGAAGACTTTTGAAGAAATTATTAAAGAGTATAAAGAATACAAAGAACTTATTGAAGGAATTGGTCATGGATGAACGCTAAACAAATACCATTCCAACATGACAAGAAAGGCCTAATTAAATTAGGTGATTTATCTAAAAACGAGTTATGTAGGTTTATCGCAAAGATGGCCCAACAGAACCAATTACTATCCCAAAAATTAGATATATGTCAAGCAGCATACGCAAATCATATAGCATCCAAAGATGCTGTGGAGTCTATCTAATGTACACCTGGTCATGCAGCAAGGAAGACCTTATAAAACATAAGACAGAGTATGAATACTTTTTACAAAAGACCGACAAGCCTTACATTAAATCCGTATTACAATTTATGATTAAAGACCTCGAAATATTAATAGCTGAAGCAGAATGATATACCCAGCCTGTAAAAACGATATGCATGACACCTGTCCAAAGAAATACGGTGGCCTGCCATTTTGTGAGTGTGAGTGTCATGGTGAATAATGGCAAGTGTCTTATATGTGGCCATGGTATGCTTGAACATGGTTGCGATGACGGTGTTGGTTGGTGTGGTGGAAGCAATAAAGCAGAAGACTGTCCATGCAAAGAAAAAGGTCTAACATACAAAGAGGAGTTAATGTTTCATGCATGAGCACACTATACATATAGACAGACACAATAATATTTTATGTCATTGTGGCAAGATATTTGTAAGGAATTTTAGTAATAAGAAATTTAGAATGTGGGATAATGATAGAGATATATAAGATGACAGTATATAAAGAACATGGATGAAGAGCACAGATTACTTACATTAACTAAATCTATACTAGACTCATTCGTATCTGAGAAGCTAAGCAGATTCGAATCATTATTTATACTTGAAGCAGTAAAGGCATCATTGAATGAAGAGGTAATTAAAGAGACAGTAGAAGAATTACTCAAAGACAGCAAATCACAGGATATACCAGGAATAGGATGACCGTAAAGTTTGGTGGCCTTGATATGGCCATGAGGGTAGATAACTCTGCATTAATTGTATTAAAACTGGAAGATGGTGTATTAGAACAAGTGGGCCAAAAGGTATGGCCACATATATCATTAGACAAGGTTGCAGCAGATATGCTAAAGATACAGCACATAGAAAAGATGAAGGCAGTTGGATATGATAGGCTTGGCATAGGTGACGGAGCAAGACAACTATTCTCCAAGGAAGTACCGTTAAGAGACATCATATCATCACAGACAAACAAACTGGCCATGATAGGATTAGTCAAGGGTCTGTTTACACAGGAGAAACTAGAGGTGCACGATAAGGATCTGTTCAGAGAGATACTTGAACAGGAGAAGAAAATATCAGATGCAGGTAATGTGTTATACCAACACCCAACAGGATTTCACGATGATAGGTTCTGGGCCTTATGCTATGCTTGCTCAGTTGCATCATATAGTTTGGCTGGAATACCTAGACCCACAGTGGCCAAGATGAATATAAAGAGACAGCCATTAGATTTGCTAGCAGATATGGAAATAGAAAGACAACTTAAATCAATTTAGTTATATAGAATGACTTATAACAAACATTAGCGTAATACTCTCATGGAAAAAGACAAAGAACCTAACCCAATAGATGAAGCATCAAGAGAATTTGCAATAGTAGCAGTTTCAACATATCTATTTTTGACAAAAAATGGCCTAAAGGCAGATTATGTTATTGAGTTGTTACATGACTCAATAGACCAGATAACACACTTAATAAAAGAATATGAGGAAATGAAAAAAGATGATGACTGAGGAACAAATAATAGTATTGCTCAATGACCTTGAAACAGTTCAGGCAGTAGGAGACAGAATAGAGCCTGATGATATGAATCACGCTATGAAGCAAGCACAGATAGATATACTTAAATGGATATTACAGTAAAACTTTTTAACTGATATGGTTCAATTATGATTATGTGTGACAGATGCAAAGATATCCATGTGGCACAGGCCAATGGGTCTCACAAGGAACCATGTAAGTGTTCATGTCACGCATTTGCAGATACCATCAATCTAACTACTACAGTTTCTACCTGTACCAGTGATGGGTGCTCAATTATAAACCTTAATTAGTCGGAACAACTTAATATATAAATATGGCAGCCAAGAAGACTAAGGATAAGGCTATTCCTAGAATGGCCACAGACAAGTACAGTGCCAATAGGACTATAAATAAGAATAACTCCTGGAAGAAACTACAAGGGGAGCAATCAGAATTTCAAGGTATTCAGGTTTTTGCAGCAGTTGACCCATACAAATCAACTGAGAGAAAGGCATTTAGAAGTGCTATGAATAATCCTTATGTTTATCGTGCAAGCAGAATACATTCAACCTTCTGTGCAGGCCAAGGCTATACAACAGAGATAGTACCAAGAGGAGAGGAAGAAGTACCAGACGAACAACTGGACAACTGGCAAAAATCAACCAGTATATACGTGCCATACTGGAACAAGGAAATGACACCAGAACAAATTTTAGATAAGATAGACAAGATGGCCATTGATATGGATTTATCATCTAATGTCTTTAACGCATACTTTACAAGTTTAGAGCAAGGCCGATGTGTATTGGCCCTAACACCATTGGAGACAGACGAGGAAGGCAAATTTGCTATGCCCGAACAAATCAGACTAATCAGACCAGAGTTTACAGAAAGACCAGTTATTAATGAGAATACATCAGAGTTAGAAGGAGTTAGAATTATCGGTGTACGTTCACCAACAAGAGATAATGTATTACCAAAGAACAGAATGATATACATCATGCATGGATTCAACAATGAGTTATTCTCAGACTATTACGGTGATTCAAAGGTAGCAAGAATTGCAGACGAAGCAAACACATTAAACATTATACTTAACCAAGATTACGAAAGGGCAGCAGAGAGTGCATGGTATAAACCACCAATATTCTCTGTACCAATACCACCACAAGAATTTGGAAACGAGGATGGAATACTTAATGAGTTCTTACTTAAAGCAAACGATTCCAAAGGACAAAGCATAGCAGTTACAGGCCCAAGTGGCCCAGATGACCCAGGTGTTACAGTATTAAATACACCACCTAACTCAGACATTGGTGGCTTAGAAGTTATTAGAACAGGTTTAATTAAAGCAATTATTACAGCATACGGCCTTCCAGGATTCATGTTAGCAGAGGGTGACATTGGTAAACTTGGTGGTAATGCAAATATTGAAGAGATTGACGCATACCTTAATCAAGAGATCAGACCAGAAAGACAAATACTAGAAAGAACATTAGAAAAACAATTCTACGATGTTATCTTAGCTTGTTTGTTTAATACAGACAATGCAAGAGACATTCCAATTAAGATTAAATTTGCATTTAACAAACCAAGACTTGTAACATTAATCACACCAGATATGTTTGGTGTATTGACACAAATGGCCCAAATGGGATTAATAGATGAGTCAGGTATCAGAGACATACTCGGACTAGAAGACTTGGATAAGGAAACAATGAGTAAGGGTGAAGCAGGACAAGGAGACCCTGGTAGAAATAAATGGTATCAGAACTTTAAACAACCTATATCAATCAATCTATGGCCTGATGAAATGGCTAGAATGAATGACACATGGAAAGCACCAGATCAATGGCCAGCAGGAACGCCAGCAGAAATTACAGACAGATGGAAATCACCAGCAGAATTACAATGGTCACAGGCAGGCAAGACATTACAATCAGCTAAGAATAAAAGTGCATTATAATGGTGACAGAAGGAGAACTATCCCTTATTATGACTCGAATATTTAACAAATTAGATTCATTTGAAGAAAAAATAGATAATATATGTGACAGACTTACTAAACTAGAAATGTCTGTGCATGACCACTTTGATGATATAGAAAAAGAAGAGAATAAAAAGGTAGAGAAATCGGCCAATAAAGAAAGAAAATATTATATTATAATTGCAGCCATGGGTATTATCTTTGCTGCATACGAAATATTAAAAAATATATAAAAAAAAGAACCTAGCACTCTGTATCAGATGAAGTGCTAGGCAAGATGTTGTATTGACGATTTACATCGTATTTTCTCTCGCGAGCTGTAATATTGGCGTTCATAGTAATACTACGCTAACCCTATATTTAAACTATAGCAAAAAAATTAAAGAAGTGTGATAATAAAGTCTAATTCTTTCTCAAAATTCTTATCTTTATTATCACTTGTTGTGAGTAACTCTTTGGTAAAATCATCCTTGGATGTGTCATACTGCTTCTCTAAATACTTGCAGGCCACACCTAGCCATTTTACATTATCTTCTAACAAAACGAGCATAGGGTATTATACGCAATAACACCATATTAATCTTAATTTAGGTCTCACCCCATTATTTGTAGGAATGTCTCACATGACAGTGTATTAATTACCATGTGAGAAAATTGTAGAATCGTTTAAATGAGCTGTGCTCACCCAACGCGTGCCATGAAATGTCCTGTTGTGACCTCTGACTCTCATTAAGTATGATTAGGTAGTAAACTATAAATGTGTTATAGTGGTGATATTACTTATGGTCGACATTCCAACTCTGCTAGTCGCAGGTGCATTAATAGGTGCAGGATTAAACGTCATCAGAGGTGTATCACAATCTTCTGAGAAATTTAATCTAAAGAAAGCATCAGGTGCAGCAATCGCTGCAACTATCGCAGCACTAGCTACAGTTTCAATCTTCGATGTGTCAGTGTTAGGTGGCCCAATACAAACCATTACTCTAGGTTTATTGGCAGGCTTTGGTGCTGATTATTCACTTAGTAGATTGAATAAATAGGCACTGGTTGAAGCCTTTAAATAACTCAACTACCTTTTTTCTATTATGGATAACAAATGTGTGATATTTTCTAATTTAGACAGAATAGAATTTCAAGAAGACACACAGACAGAATGGAGACATAAATGGGAATTGGATGTTATGTATTATGACATAATATCACCATGCAGAACAATGGAGATGAAGAAAGTAAAAAAGGCCCTAAACTTGGCCATGACCACATGGGATTTAGAAATACCTGTAAAATTCAAATCAAACTGGAACAACTACCGTAACCCTACATCCAATATCACTATTGACTTTAAGACAAGCGATGAAGACCATTACTTTAAGGACAGGCCATCAGTTCTTGCATACGCTTATTTCCCAGGACAGGGAGACGTATCAGGCAAGGTAGTATTTAATAATGACTATATCTGGTCTACCAATGGCAAACCAATATCAGGCAAAAAGGCCAAAGAGGAAGGATGGGTAGAGAACGCATACGATGATAATCAATTAAGAACTTACAATATTATCCATGTATTTATACATGAGTTGGGTCATACATTAGGGTTGAGACATGATGCACATGATAACACAGACGATGTAATGGATCCTTATTATTCTGGTAAACTAGAACTATCCAACTATGACCTTATGAGAATTAGGGCCAAATATGGTATAAGGATATGGGCCAACTGGGCTAGATATGCACAGGTAAAAAGAATAGTAGCAAGGATAAAGAGAAGGTTTATTTGAAATTATTAATACTTGCGTGTGTACTAATATTCCTAGTTATACTATTATGGCCTGTAGATAATGACAATATAAGCAAAGCAGACCCTATACGAGTAATAGCAGGAACAAGCATAGATCCACCAAGAACAGACTGGGGTTATACTTCAGACTATTGCTCTGTTCGTATATGTAATATCTAACGCTTAAATATGATTAAACGATATAATTGGTATTGACATTTAAGTGTGATAATCACGATTTCCAATGTGAAGAAATAGGGGAATGGGATGAACATAATGAAGAATACCCACATACTACTGTAGGTATTGCACCATGTTCGTTATGTGGAATATCAACAGAATTTGAATTTACAGGTAAAAAGAAAGCAGGTACAATACCATGCTTATGTGAGGATTGCAAAGGTAGTTTAAAATGATTGAAGAATTACACTCAAATTCAACTTTAAATAGTAATTTGACTAAAGTGAAAGGTATGGAAGACAATATGAATATTCATGGATATGTTACAGTTATTAAAAATGTAGGTAAATCTAATGAAGAAATTATCTGTATGAATAAACCAAACTTACTTACCAACTCAGGCCGAGATTGGATGCACGCACAAGTTTATACCAATACAGGAGCAGGCACTAGAGGTGCAGGATTTATTGCATTGACATCAAACACAGCAGCACCAGCAGCAGGAGACACAACTTTAGCAGCAGAAATCACAACTAATGGTCTAGCAAGAGCAGACGCAACAACAAAAACCCATACAGGTGGTACAAACTCTACTACAATTCAACATACTTTTACAGCTTCAGGAACTCACACAGCAGTACAAAAAGCAGCATTATTTAACGCAGCAAGTAGTGGCTATATGGCCCATGAGAATACTTTTACACCAGTAACATTACAATCATCAGATACCTTACAAGTCACATGGACTGTAACTCTAGGTTAGAATAGTTATATATTAATAAAACATATTTTAATACATGGCAAGACAAGGCTGGGGTAGACATTCTACAGTAGCAACAGGTTCAGACTCAGGAGACCAAGTTTCCGTAAATGCCTGGAACGCAGATACTAATAAGGCAGGAATGTTAGGTTTTACAGGAGAAACCATCGCTTCAGCAACATCCATCACACCAACAAATTCTACTATCATTTTATCAGGTTCTACAAACGTTTCTACAATCGCACAAGGCAACTCAGCAGAATACGATTTACTTTATGTTTTTACAAGTGGCTCAGTTACATTAGTCAATACTGCTTCTCCATCAAGTGCAGGAGACATCAAACTATTAGCAAATGCAAACAAAGATTTATCATCAACAGTACCAACTATTTTAATCAGAAAAGGAACAGCTTGGTATGAGTATGGTGGTGGTATTACAAACTCACTTAGCGATATTGGGGATGTAACAATCACAAGTGCTTCAGAACATCAAACATTATTGTATAACGGTTCAAACTGGTATAACAATTCACCAGACAAATTAATCTATATATGTAAAAATGCAACTGGTTCAACTATTGCAGCAGGTAAAATTGTTTATGTAAGTGGATTCCATACAGCAAGTTCTACAGTCGAAATATCACTTGCAGATAATTCAAGTGCTTCAAGTATGCCAGCTTTTGGTTTTACAATGGAGTCAATAGCAGCAGGAGCAACAGGAAAGATCTTACAACAAGGTCAACTAGAAAACCTTAACACAGATAGTATAGCAGAAGGAACAATTCTATATGTTGGAACTTCAGGAAACTGGTCAACTACAAAACCAACAGGTACTGCATTAATTCAAAATATCGGTAAGGTATTAAGAGATGATGCTTCATCAGGAATTATACACGTTGGTGGAAGTGGTCGTTCAAATGATTTACCAAACTTAGCAAACGGAAAAGCTTGGATAGGTAACGCATCAGGTGTGCCAACTGAAACTACATTAGCAACATCAGCAACAACAGATACAACTAATGCAGCAAATATAGCAGACGGTACAGTCTCAAACACAGAGTTCCAATATATTAATTCATTAACATCAAACGCACAAACTCAATTAGATGCAAAACAGGCCACATTAACATTCGGTATTGCAAATACTAACGCAGTAAAGATTGACTCAGCAGATGCAGCAAGTGGAGAATATGCCAAACTTACAGCATCGGGTATCGAATCAAAATCATTTGCTGAAGTAAAGACCGACTTATCATTAAACAACGTAGAAAATACTGCAATATCCACATTTGCAGGAAGTACAAACATTACAACATTGGGAACTATAGCAACTGGTACATGGAATTCTACAGCAGTAAGTGAAGTATATGGTGGTACAAATCAAACCACATACGCAACAGGAGATATTTTGTATGCAAGTGGAGCAAACACATTGGCCAAACTTACAGCAGGAACAGATGGTTATGTATTAACATTGGCCAGTGGTGTGCCAACATGGGCAGCAGGTGGTGGTGGAGCAACAATCGTTCACACATATTCAAACACTACAAACACGGCATACACAGGAACAGCAAGTTCATTTGGAACAGTTGGTGTAGGTGACAGAGATATTTACATTAAAAAAATTGATGCCAATAACGAAGGTGTCTTTACTAAAATTTGGAAGAATGGATCTGCTGTAGAGGTTCAAATTGCATAGGTGGAATGATTGACTGATGGCTGTAACTTACCACGCAGGTAGAAGGATTCAAGGATTATCAACTGATACAATACCATCTGCCACATATTCCACAGATTTTTCATCTTCTACTGATTGGACACAAACAGGTTCAAATATAACAATTAATACAGGAACAAATTCTTTGACATGGATTGGAGATAGAACAGCAAGTAGTCATGGATTACATCATGATTTGGGATCAGGTACAGTATCTTCAAAATGGGTATTAGAATTTGATTTTGTTTTAGATAATTATTCAGCAGGAACAGCAAGTTTCACACATCAAATTGGAGTAATGCTTACTGATGTAGATAGTACATCTGGAACTTATGGTTCAGATGCAACTAGAAATTTTATTGGTATGAGATTAAATTGGAGAACAGATACAGCTTCACAACAAAGAAAATTCTATATAATAGATGATAATGGTGGAACAGATACTTGGGCAGATAATGTTCCAGCTAATACCCCTGATGATTCAACTGCACAAAGTTTTCCAACAGCAGGAACTACATATCACATGAAATTAATTAAAGATGGTGGTTCTCATTCACTTGAAATATGGAACTCATCACAAACATCATTACTTGATACTTTAAATGGTTCAAACAGCACAACTGCCGATATTAGATATATTTTAGTTCAAAGTTATAATGGTTCAACAGATGGAAATCCAAGTTTTGATGGAAAAATTCAAAATATGAAATTTTACAACGGAGTAACTTTAGTAACAAGCAAACCAACTGATGTCCAAATAGGAAGCAGATTTGAGGAAACCGATACAAGAAAGATGTATGATTTGAAAGAACAACCTACACCCGAATCAACAGCAACATATCAAGTAACTGATGCGAGTGGAACACAAGGTCTATACACAGGAAGTTATTACATAAGTGCAGAAAAAGTAAAAAGCACTTCTGTATTAGTTGGAAAAAGGGTCAGTAAATTACAAATGACCATGTATAAATCAAATTCGCCAACAGGTACAGCAACAGCAGGTGTTTGGAACAGTTCAGGGGAATTACAATATACATTTGGAACGATTGATGTATCGACATTGGCAACATCATTTACAGAATATACTTTCAATAATACTGATTCAACTCATGTATTTAGTGCAGATGAATACTTTGGTATTAAGTATCAAGCAGGAAGTAACACTAATAAAATTATAGTTGGTCATGATGATGCTAGTCCACCATTTGACGGAACAAATTCTGTATGGTCTAGATATAATGGATCATGGAGCGATTTTGACAATGTTGATAATACATTCAAACTGTATTTGGCAACAGCAGGTGGCACATTTACTTGGCAGGAGATAGGAGCATGACCATAGAATACAAAGATTCAAAACGAATTGTCAAACTATCA
>Ga0209630_10003542_pt1 | contig 14209 bp, 10 predicted proteins | sample COG_01_FD_184745 | JGI IMG/M metagenome (GOLD analysis project Ga0209630, IMG submission 184745) | Pelagic Microbial community sample from North Sea - COGITO 998_met_01 (SPAdes) (version 2) | ecosystem: Environmental > Aquatic > Marine > Neritic zone/Coastal water | place: Helgoland, sampling... | reverse complement strand
GTTGAAAAAATTGACACTACTGAAACAGCTACTAAAAATAATTCTTCAAAATCACAAAAATCATCACAAAAATCATCATCCAAATTAACATCTAAATCAACATCTAAATCAACATCTAAATCAACATCTAAATCAACACAAAAATCCACACAAAAATCATTATCAACTAAATTATCACAAAAGTCAGTAAAAAACAAAAATACACAAGAAACTAAATTAACAAATAATATAATTAAAGAAATTGAAACTTTAGAAGATTTACCGTTAGTATTAAGCGATATTAGTGCAAATACTAAAGATTATTATATTCACACTGATACTTTATTAAAATCTAAAAAACCAAAAAAACCTACAAGATCAACTAAGTATACATTAGTTTTTCCTAAAACACAAGAAGTTGATACTAGTAAATATAATATTGTTAATAAATATGTAAAAAAAAATTATAATTATATTGTTAATTTTCTTTATGATAAGAATTTATTAAAAAATAAATCTAGTCCATATAGACTAGTATTTCATATTTATGTAAATTATTTACATGAAGATTTAAATATAGTTTTTGAATAATTATAATAATAATTATAAATCATTCTTATTATAAATAATTCTTATCTAAATTATTCTTATCCTAAATCATTAATTATATTTGATGAATCTAAATTTATTAAATCTACATTTAAGGATTCTGTAATTGAATCTACACTATCACATAAATTATTAATATTATCTACATTAGTTTCTTGTGTTAAAATTTTATTGGTATCATCATTATCACTATCACTATCTAACATTGTTAAAACATTTGTCCTTGCAAATTCTTCTTTATTTAATTTTTGTTTTTTTTTTAGTTTTTCTTCTTCTTTCAATCTATCCATAGTTAAAAACTCATCTATATTATTTCTAAAATATACTACTTTTTTCCAAAACTCCTCAAATTTACAATATGTACTTTTAAACCAATTTTTATCTCTATTAACTGTAATACACGAATACTCATTTAATTTCCAATATATAATTTCTACACATGTATACATTGTTTTGTAATAATTAGTTCTTTCATTTGCCCATTTTATAGATTTATACATACTTCTAAACACATCATATTCTGGATAATAATAGTCTATTTTATCAATATTGTCAATATTATTTATACATTTTATAATTAAACCTTTTTCTAAATTTTCTTTTGTTAATAATGAATCTTCTTTAATATCATTTGTATCATTAATAAATTCATCATAACTATATAATTTTGTTTTAATTTCTACAAAATCACATTTATCTAAATTACATGTTTCCATTTGTAATTGCATTTGAATCCAATAATTTAATGGAACTGTATTACTTAGTTTTCTACTATATGGTGCCTTAATTTCAATCATAGTTGCTTCATGTTGAGTAATACCATCGGGTGATGCGGCAATAATATCTAATGTAGGATGTTCAATTAACCCAAATTCTATTATATGTGTATTATTACGATGTTCATAAATTAATGTTGCAATAGGTTCAAATAAAATACCCCAATCGGTATATATATTACCCTTAAATTCATCATTTTTTAATATTTTTGTTTTTAATAATTCATAACTATTTTTAAATGCCGGTTTTTTGTATATTTTTTTTAATTCACTTTCACAAATATTACTTGTATCTGTTCCTATAACACTAGCAATCTCACTAGCCGTAATCTTATTATAACGAGCATCATACCATTCTTGACTACGTTGAACAGGTTGTTTTAATTTTGATATATTTATTACTAATGGATTTATATTCATATTATTTGTAAAATAATCATAAATATGTTTTAATATATTTTTTTTTTTCAACATATAATTTTTATATAATGGTTTTAACATTTGTCTAATAAGTAAAAACAGTTCATTAATATATGCTTGATTTAAATCGTATTTAATGTCTAAATTGTCTAAACACGCTTTTATATCAACGTTCATTATTAATTTATAATAAAATATCAATTTTAAATCAATTTTTAAATATATAATTGTTTTTAAATAAAATTATATTTAAATATCTATATATATTATATTATGAATACATGTCCACCTAATATGTTATGTATTCAATATTCGCATACTATATTTTTAATTGTATTAATATTTATTGTTGTATTTTATGTATATACACTCTTTCAAAATATATACATAAAAAATAAATATTTAGTTAAAGTTGTAAACGATAAAACAAACTGTAATAATACAACAAATAATGAAAATAATGAAAATAATCAAAATAATCAAAATAATAATATAACTAATAATTTAGAAGTAAAAAAATATTTAGAAAAACAATTAAATAAGAATGATTTATATGATTCTGTTAGAGAAAAATTAAATATTAAAAGAACCAATAATGATATTTTTGAAGAACCTACCAAAACTGTAGACGGTGTTCGTGTTAATATTGCTACACGTGGTCCTACACCTGAAATAAGCCAACTAGGAATACTATCAAAATTAGACAATACTAACAATTCCGGTCCAGGTAGCGATGCAGAAGCACATGTATTACCATTATTAGGACGACGTACATATAATCGTTCTAATAAATGGGTTTATTATACTGCTACTGATAAATATAATCAGGTACGAATACCGATTAGTAATAATGGTCGTGATTGTGGTGGTGAATATGGTTGTGACGAAATAATGGATGGTGCAACAATAACAATACCTGAATTAAATGGTAGTTTTAAGGCAAAAATATATGAAAATACATCATTACATTATATACCATATATTAATTAAATAATTAAATAATTAATAAATTATATGAATAAAAATTATATGAATAAAAATTATATGAATAAAAATTATATGAATAAAAATTATATGAATAAAAATTATATCTTAATACTAATTTTATTTTTATTATTTATATTTATTATAGCATTATTATTATATATGATTACAAATAGTAGTTATAAAAATAAATACTTGAAATATAAAAATAAGTACTACAATTTAAAAAAAGAAACATATGGTGGTAATAATAATCTAATAGTAAAAATTAATAATTTATATAAGGATACACCTAGCATATATGGAATACAACATAATAAATATAATACAACATATGGAGAATTAAATTTAGATCAAGTAGATAAAGTTTTTTCAGAATTAGAAATAAATTCAAATGATGTATTTTATGATTTAGGATGTGGTTCAGGTAAAATAAATTTTTTTGTGGCAGAAAAATATAAAATTAAGAGTATTGGAATAGAAATAATAGATAAAAGGTATGATGTTTGCAAAAGTATTCATAGTAAAGTAAATAATAAAAACTTATATTATTATAAGGATGATTTTTTACAACATGATTTAAGTAATGGTACAATATTTTATACATATAATTTAACTTTTGGTAATGAAATAAATAATAAAATAGTAAAAAAAATAAAAACATCCGCAAAAAAATGTAAATATATTATAAGTAGTGTATTATTGAAAGATCTTAAATTATTTAAAACCATACCTGTTAAATTTTCTTCACATGATGCAGATTTGTATGTATATACCTTATAAAATTGATTATATTTAAAATTTATAAAAATAATGAAATCTGATGTATATACATGGTTATTTAATATTATACATAAAAATGGATTAAATAAAAAAAAAGCACTAGCTTTTGCAAGAAATTATACAGAAGATAAAATATCATTAAAAGATATAACACGAAGATTTAAAAATCATGTTCTAAAAAAACAGTTTGAAAAAATAATATATGATTCATTACAATTACAATCATCATTAGAATATACGTTAGATAGTTCATTTAAAAATTTCAAAAGCACATATTGTTGTAATAATTTTTATAACGGAAATAAAAAAAAATGTGATATATGTAAACATCATTTAAAATTTTAATATAACTTAATTTTATAACTTAATTTTATAACTTAATTCTTATCAATATAATCTATAACTTTATTGAATCGTAATAATCCTTGTTTATATGTATAATTATTTACAGAAACATCATATGAATCATTTATTATTTTATTATATTCATCACTTGATAAATTTAATATTTTTTTTAACTTTTCTATTATATCAATATCACTATCAGTTTCTTCTAATAAACACATACAATCTTTATATATATTTTCTTCTGTATGTGGATAATTTCCTGCTATTATACTTCCTGATAAAGATATTTCAATATATTTTTTTAATAAATAATTAAAACTACTACATGTAGATATTGTAATTTTTGCTTTACTTATTAGATTTGATAAATCACTTTTAATAATTTTGTTTGGATTATTTTCATTTAAAAACTCATTATATCCTGGATGTGGTAAATAATAATAATTTAATCCAGATTGTTGTATTAATTTAAATAAGCGTTGTCTAAAAGGATAAAAATTACTGGTATTTCCATATAATAATATATCAATTGTTTTTTGATTATTATTTATTGTAAATAGTTGAGAATTTAAATAATGAGGCATATGTATAAATTTAGAGTTTGATTTGGATATTATAAATTGCATTTGTTCACAGTTATATCGATAAATAACATAATCATACTTAAATTTATTAATAATATTTATTAAATTTTCCATTTCATAGCAATCTTCTATTTCATATATTTTTGTTAAATTACAAGATTCTAAATCACTTATTATTTGTTCATTTTCATTTGTATAAACAATACTATATATTATTGGATCATTTGTAGTACAATATGTATCTATATAATAACTAATTGGTTTATTATGAACACATGATTTACTATCTACAAAAATAATTTTATATTCTGAATTAAATTTCAAGTGTTCCAAAAACTCATAATATAAAGTATCCATACGATTTGCAAAAGTTTTGAATTTACCTATAAATAATATTTCTTTTCTATTATTACTAATATTATTATTAATATTTGTAATTTCAGAACTATGTGTATTATTAATTATTTCAGTATTGTTGTCTGAATTAATATTTTTAGTATTTTTAGTATGTTTAGTATTTTTATTTAAAATATTATCTATTAGTTTACTATTAGTAACAAAATTATTTATTAAATTTATATAATCTTCTTCTAATAAATTTTCTAGATTATTATAATTCTCATATATAGTATTCATAGTATTAAATATTTCATTAAATATAATAGATTTATCAGTATTAATAATAAAGGTATTATTTAATATATTATTTTGATTAAATAATATAACTGGTTTTTTATAATATACAAAATTATATTTATGATCATTATTATTTATATCAATATAACAATTACTACGTTCATATATTTTATCAAATGATTTACTTGTTAAATTATTAAAATTAAATAATATTTTATGTTTTGTATATTTTTCTGTTATATTTTGAAAATGATTAAAAGTATCATTATTATATGGTGAAATAATATAAATTAATATATTTGAATATTTTTTAAATAACTCATAATAAACATCTAATATTTTATATACATTGCTTAGTTCTCCTATTATAGTATAAACAAATTTATCAGATTTTACATTATTTAATGGAATACATTTAAAATTTTCTATATAATTATTATTTATTTGTATAATATTATCACAATATATACATATATAATATTCTTCTAACATGTCATATAAACTGTGATTATATTCATTTTTATGTTGAACATTTGATTCTAATAATGTATGTGGTATATTCATATTATTAATATTTAATTTAGGTATAGAAGTATCTATTATATTATTTAATAAATCAGTATTAAAATTAGTTAATATATGACTAAATATTTCATTTTCATTTATTTTTTTTTCATAAAGTTTATTAATTAATAAATCATAATCATCTTTAACATTTAATATATAATTATTAAGACTTATATTAGTATTTAATTCACATAAATATTTTAAATTAACATCATAACCATATGCTAATAAAATATATAGTAATTGTTTTATATTATTTAAATTATTATTATCTTCTAATATAAGTAGTATTTTAGATTTATTTTGACATAATATATTATGTTTAAAATAATTAGTTAATGGTGTATTATATAAATAAAAATATAATGGATTTAATTTGCTTAAGATTAATTCTAAAGTATGTGATTCCCATAAATGAATTGTATATGATTGTTCTAAATTTACATTTTTATCTTTTTTAAATAAATCATTAAAGTCGTACCACGATACTGGGAAAAATATTTCTTGCGATTTAACATTTATTAATGAAGGATGTTTTTCTGCAAGTTCTAATGGTAAATATACACTATGTTTATCCCATTCATTACTATTAAATGATTTATAATTTTCTAACCATATTTTTAAAAATGATGATTGTGGTTTTGCTCCTAATACTGCATTACATAATCCTTTAAACTGTGATTGTTCTGCTTGATAACCCATAATACATGTTTCTTCAATATCTAATAATGAATCAAATGATTTAAGTGTCCATACATCAATATCTAAATAAAATCCTCCATGCTCTATTAATTTTTCAAGTCTTACAATATCTGCTCTATGAGCATATGTATTAAGTTTATTACCATAAATAGAATCTGGTGGTTTTGTATGTATAATATTTACATATTGTAATGTTAAATCAAACCATATATTATTTTCTGGTGGTTTATAATTATAAAAATTAATTGTATATGTTGGATTGTTATCATAAGCTGTTTTAATGGCAAAATAATGAACAAATTTAAAATCAGTATAACCAAAATAAATAAAATGAATTATTTTTGGTATACTTTTAACTTTATAATGTGTTTCCACAATATTATTAAAGTTATTTTGTGTAGTGTCACCAATAGTACTAATATCAGTATCAGTATTTATATCAATATTAGTATTAGTATCAGTATTTATATCAGTATAAGTATTAGAATCAACATTATCATTATTATCAACATTTATACTATTTTCAAATTTGTTTGTATTATCAATTAAAGCAGGATTAGAATGTATATTATTATTTACTGCATCAATACAAAAATTTATCCATGCATTAATACTATCAACTTCATTAAAAATTAAATGAATATTATTCTTAATTTTTTCGGAAATTTCGTTTCTCCATAACTTATTTATTGCACACTTATTAGCAAGTTTTACATAATCTTCAAAATTATATGCAACTAAATCCATAATATTCATTTTCTTATATAAACCATATGTAAATCGTCCATTAATCATTTCTGCTGGCATTGTTACAATAGGTATACCCATAGAAAAAGCAGAAAAGGAAGTATTACATCCACCAAAAGGATATGGATCTATAATAACATCTGCAATAGATAATAATTTATAAAAATCTCTTTCACATGTTTGCCATTCTACAAGATGAAATCGTGTCATATTATGTTTTAGTGTTTTTTCTAAACGTTGAATTAAAATATCTTGAATATAACTACCTAAATTCATTTTAATAAATACAACAATACCATTAGGGTCATTTGTTAGTATATTATTAATAACTTTATCGTACTCAGGATTTAATTTAAATAAAACTTGTGATGATAAATATATATTTGTTTTTTCGGAAAAGCCAAAGTAATTTTTATTTACAAATGTCGGATTTTCGATAATCTTATAATAATATGTACATAAACTATTCATTAATACAAGTGTTTCACTATAATTCTCTTGAGGATTAATATCTTTTTCATAATACACACTAGATAAATAATAATCTATAGTATCGATGCCACTAGTATCACTATGACCCCAAGTATTACATTGAATAGGTGCTAATCTAGAATAAGATAAAAAATATGTATCAGGTGCCATACCAATATCACAATAAATTAATATGTTTAGTTTTTGTTCTTCAATAATATGTCGTCTTTCAAAAATATTTGAATCTGGTAATACAATATTTGTATTATCACTATCCCATATAAAATTACCTAAATCATCATTTGGTTTAAAATAGAAAAATACTACAACTTCAAATAGTTCTCGTGGTAAATTTCTAATTATACCCATACGATCTCTCGATACAGATTGATTAAAAAAGTTAGTTGATATAAATCCTATTTTTATTTTATTATTATTTATTTTAATAGTATCAATATATTTTGAAGTATAATTTAAACAAGGAAATAATTTTCTGTATAATTCACATTGTTTTTTTAGTATTAATGAGTTATTTTGACCTTGATATGATAAAGGAAAAACATAACAATAAATAAATTGTAAATATTCACTAAAAACTGTAGGACTATGAATAATAAGATTATCAATATTACTATTTAATAAATTGTTTAATGTATTATAATATAATTCACGATTTTCTTGAATATGTTCTACTGAATTATAAATACGAGGCACAAGTAATTTTGACAATTCTACAAATAATGGAATACGTGATTCTGTATAATAATGTGCAGTTTCAGTAATATCAAGTTCATCGAAATGAAGTTTAGAAATATATAAATTACAAGTATATTTACTATTATTACTATCTGAATTATGTTCTAGATATTTTTCAAAATGAAATTTTACATTTTTTAAATCTTTTTTAATACAATAAGCTAATCCAAGATTATAATGTGCCATAAAATTGGAATTATTTATAGAAACAGATTTTTTTAAAAGTTCAATAGATTTATCAAAATGTCCTTGAAATTGTTTTAATCTTCCATAAAAATTATATATATCGCTATTATCCGGAATAATATTTAATAATTCTAAAATAACTTGTTCCGATTCAATATATTTTTCTGACTGAAATAATTGTATAGCTAAATTATATTTATCTTCTATATTAATTGCTGTACTATCTTGAAACATGATAAAATATATTATTAATAAACTTTTAAATAAAAGATATGATAATTTAAAAACTTTATTTTAATATTAAAATTTAGAAAATAAAAATTAAATAGAATTATATGTGTGATACATATCATGAAAAATTTATAAAAATATATGAAAATTATAAAATAAATATAAAAACTAAGAAAATAAAAGCATTTAAATTTAAGTTTAATAATAGTTTTACACTATATTATCATAGTTCAAATGATAACAATTGGTCATTTAAATCTTATAAGAAAATATATACATTTGATAATATAGCACAATTTTGGATATTATATAATACTCATAAAAATTTATGCAATGGTATGTACTTTTTAATGAAAAACAAAATAAAACCTTTATACGAGGATAATGCTAATAAAAAAGGAGGTTACTGGTCTATTAAAATATCAGAAAATGATATAAATAAAATATGGTTAAATTTATTATTAGATTTAGTTGGTAATAATTTATCAAAAAAAAATATAGTTAATGGATTATCTTTAGTATATAAAAAAAAATTCTACATTATTAAAATATGGATAAAAAATAAAAAATATAATAATTTAAATTATTTAAATTTAAGTTTAAATAATAACAAGTATAATATAATTTATAATGATTTTTTTAATTAAGTTTTTTTAATTAAATAACTAATATATTAAAATATTATTTTAAAATAATATTTTAATATATAATTTTAATATATAATAATATATAATAATATATGGAGACTGTAATATTAACAGGTTTAATAATTAGTGGATTTATATCCGCCCAAAAAAATAATACAATAAAAAAATATACCCATGTAAAACCATTAAATAATAATATAAATTCGGATGTTGAAAATAATGAAGTTATTCAAAAGCGTAATAAACCACAAGAAACTTTAAAAAACAACGACTCTTATAAAAAACAGGATATATTAAAAGAAAATTTACAAAATAGTGTAACTAACACAAGAACTGATTTAGTAACTAACAAACGAGTTGAATTAGTAAAAAAAAATTTAAGTCAAAATGAAGTATCTAATAAATCTAATAAATTACAAGAATATAATGATATAGTTCAATATAATTCCGTTAATAATTTTTACAAATTAGATAATTATAATGATAATATTAATAATAATAATAATAATAATAATCATAAGAATAATAACACAAATAATAAAATAGTTAAAAGTCAATTAACAGGAGAACATGTAAAATTTACACATAATAATATGGTACATTTTTATGGAGGTTCTGTAAAACAAAATATGGATTTAACAACAAAAAATAGGAATTTAGATATATTTACGGGTGATTTAGATTTAAAAAAATCAAAAGAAGAAGTGGGTCCTTTATTTGATTTAGAAAAGCAAAATATATTTGGTGGTCAAAATTATTCAGAACAATATAAAAATAATTTAAATCAATCGCGTTATGAAAATCATAATTTACCTTTTGAACAAGTTAAAGTTGGTCCTGGAGTAGGATTAGATTTTGAAGATGGTCCAACAGGAGGTTATCATCAGGATACTCGTGAATATGAAATTCCTAAAAATATTGACCAATTAAGAGCAAAAAATAATCCTAGAATTACATATAAAGGAAGAATAATTAAAGGTAAAAAAGAAACTAAACGTGATGCTGATTATAATTTTACAAAAGGTAAAAAAATAGTCATGGAAGTTGACAGAGTTCAACATCCAACACATGGTGTTGGAAAAGAAACTACACGTTCAAAGATATATATATCTGATAACAATAGAAAAATATCAAAAGAATTAATGGGTCCAGCAGGTAATACAATAATTAAAGAATCGCAAAGACAAAAACATAGACAAAGTAATAAATTAAAGTTAGATGTAGATACTACACGTAATATTACCGGCGATACCCGCTATGATTATGATAGAAAAGCATATAATTGTATGGAAACAAAACGTGAAGAACAATCAGTACAACCATTTAAAAAAGGTTTATACATAGCAAATTTATTAAAGGCATTAATTCCAACTGCACAACATCAAGATAATGCTCGTAAGACTATAAGAGAAACAACCGAAAATAATGACCAACTATTGAATTTAAAGGGAAAAGATAAAATTACAATGTATAACAAAGAACCTGCACGTAAAACAATAAGAGAAACTACAGAAAATAATGTAAAAGATATTATAAATATAAAATTATATAATAAATTACCTGAACGTATTAAACAGAAAATTAGAACAACATTAAAAGAGACATTACTAGATAATAATCATAGTGGATTTTTAGGAATGGATGAAAAAAAGGGAACAATTCGAAATATACAAAAATTAAAAACTACACTAAGAGAAACACTATTACGCGATAGTGAATTATTAAATATGATTGCAGGTTATAGAGGTACAAAACATTTTGAAGACTTAGCAAAACTGACTCATAAAGAAACATACACTAAAAATTATGTTGTTGGACAAGCAGCAGATAATCGCAATGATGGATATAAAACAGCAACATATGATATGATAGAAACAAATAAAGAAACTACTTGTAATAATGATTATACAGGTATTGCTAACAGAGAAGATGGCACAGGTTATTTAAGTAATAAATATGATGCTAAAGAAACTAATAAACAATCTTATGTAGATAATGATTATTATGGTTCTAGTATTGGTAATAAAGAAATGATGTCTTATGAAGACATGTATAATGCCACAATAAATGAACTTAAAGAAAAAACTTTAAAAGGACGTGCCCCTACACAAGAAGGTACTAAAACTAATACTAGTGCAGATGATATTAATTTAGAAATAAAATGCGATTTATTACGAAAAACACCAGAACCACAGCAAAAGACGTTAATTCATAATGTTATGCTAGATAAAAATAGTATAGTATCTACATCTAATAAAAATAATTCTATTAATGATATAATTAAGTATAATGAATCTAATAATTTATCGGATCTTACCGAACAACTAAATAATAATCCTTATGCCATTAGTATAGTTTAAATATAGTTTAAATATAGTTTATTTAAAATAATCATTTAAGTATGTTTTTGCCTTACATGTAGTATTATAATTTTCAGAAATATAAAATAATGTAGATTTTTCAATATCCGTAATACTATTATTGTCCCATGCAGAATCAATTAATTTTTTTATATCATCATCACTAATACGTCCATCACCTTGCCCCTTTACTAGATTTTCTGCTAACAGTAGTAATGACCTATCATATTTAACACCGTTAATTTGTTGATAATATGAAGTTTTAATATATTTTCTTAGATTATCTACTGCTTCATAATCACATTTATTTGTATTAAGAATATCCATAATATTTTTTTTTTCATCATCCGAAATGTTTGTAATATCACTAATACATTTAATAATTTCATTACTTGTTTTTAGATTAATAGTATCATTATTATCACTAATATTTTGCATACTCATCTTTAATTTAAATTATAGTTACATTTTTAAATGTTTTATATATTTTAAATTGATTACTATCAATTACTTAACCCAATAATGTTTTCTAATAATCCAACACCATTATTTAATCTTCCTAATCATGAATTATTTTCATTTAATAATTTTAGTCAAAATAGTAAAGTGAAAATAGTAGTTTTATAACAAATAAAAGTAATATATTTAGTCAAAATAACGTTGAGAATAGTAATATATTTAGTCAAAATAATGTAGAACGTAGTAATAATAAGATTGACATAATAAAATGCTCTATTGAAATGATGAAAGTAGTGAAAGTAATGAAAGTAATGAAATAAATGAGTTTATGATTTTATTAAATACAAATAAATTATATATTAAAAACTTATGTTATTAGTAAATTTATTATAAACTTTTTTTTGTTCATTATTAAATAAATAATATATTTAAATAAAAAATTACACTTTAATAAATGATTTCTGCAAAATCTATTATTATAAATAGATTATCATATTTAAAAAACTATAGTTTCAAAATAACAACATCAGAAGATTATCCTGAACATTATATAAACAATAATTATATAAATTTGTTAAATAATATTAAAAAAGATGTATGTAAATATGAAAATTGGTTTTTGTATAGAAAATTATTTACATCATTATTATTTTTAAACTATTACTGTAATAAAAAAAATATTGGTATATTTAAAAAAAATGTATTAAGTCGGTCTTATTTTAAGATGATAGAAATACATAATGATTATAATATATGTAAAATGAATTATAATAATATTAAAATTGCTTTTATAGCAGAAGCACCCGGAGGATTCATTGAAGCATTTTATAAAATTAGAAATAAGTGTAATGATAATTATTATGCAATTTCACTAATAGAGGAAAATAAGAATAATATACCAACATGGTATAATTTAAAAAAAAAAATGAAATATAAAACAAATTTAGAAATATTATATGGAAAACATAATGATGGTGATATATATCAATTAATTAATATATTTAATATTATAAACACTATAGGTAAAAACTCATGTGATATTGTAACAGCAGATGGTGGTTTTGATTTTACAACAGATTTTATTAATCAAGAATATAATTTTACAAGATTATTTATATGTGAAATTGTATTAGCATTAAATTTACAGAAATTAGGTGGTAATTTTGTAATAAAATGTTTTGATCTAACAAATATTTTAAGTTTAAAGATATTTTATATATTATGTCATCATTATGAAAAAGTAATTATATCAAAATTACATACAAGTAGAAAAACTAATTCAGAAAGATATATTATATGTAAAAATTTACAATCTTATATAGAACCATCTATAATTAAAAACTTATTTAATGTAATATTAAAATGGGATAGTATTATTAAAAATAATACAAAATTAATTGATATATTTGAGTTTGACTTAAATAAAACATTTTTAAATAAATTAGAAGTATATAATAGTTGGTTTTTTGAGAAACAATTAGATATTTATAAATATATTATAAATATAAATAATAATCTTTCTAATAATTTAATAAATAATATAATCAAACAAATAGTAATAGAAAATATAGAAAAGTGTATGTCATTTTGTAAATTAAATAATATATTTATAAATTATCAAAGTTATTTTATTATTACTGATATAAACAGTATAATTAATACTCATTTTATTTTAAATAAATAACTTGAGGTCCTGAAAAATAAATCCATAAACATTCATATATAAATAATACTATACCAAATAATAGTAATATATAATCATTATATTTATATCCACAATATACTAAATAAGGAGAAAAAATAAAAACAGCAAATAATCGTCCATATTGGTCTGTCATATATTATTAAATTTATTTAATTTATCTAATTTATCTAATTTATCTAATTTATCTAATTTATCTAATTTATCTAATTTATCTAATTTATCTAATTTATCTAATTTATCTAATTTATCTAATTTATCT
>Ga0209630_10003537_pt1 | contig 14216 bp, 13 predicted proteins | sample COG_01_FD_184745 | JGI IMG/M metagenome (GOLD analysis project Ga0209630, IMG submission 184745) | Pelagic Microbial community sample from North Sea - COGITO 998_met_01 (SPAdes) (version 2) | ecosystem: Environmental > Aquatic > Marine > Neritic zone/Coastal water | place: Helgoland, sampling... | reverse complement strand
AAAGAAACCAACACTAAAGTAATAAAATACTTTAAAAGTATTCAAAAAGAAAATATTCAGGGAGTAAATAATTTAACACCATCCTATAATAAACTAATCGTTTCTTTTGATTTAAAAAAAACCAATTTTAAAAGCCTTAAAAAGAAAATAGAAGGTTTAGATACACTTAATAGTAATACTTTAAGTGGTGAAAAAATAGAAATACCAGTATGCTGTGATGAAAATTTTTCATTAGATATAAAAAGATTAGAAGAAAAATTAAAAATTGATCGAGAAAATATTTACAAAAACTTTTTTAATAAAAACTTTTTTTGTTACATGACAGGTTTTATTGCAGGTATGCCTTTTTTAGGTGATCTTGATAAAACCATGAGAGTGAAACGCCTTGAAACACCAAGAGTAAAAGTGCCCAAAGGATCTGTAGGTTTGACTGAACAATTTGCAAATATATATACTTTTGAAAGTCCAGGAGGATGGAACATTATCGGTAATACTCCCAAAGATATCTTTGATAGTTCGAAAGAAATTGAACCTAATCTAATAAACCCTGGTGACACAATCACCTTTATAAGAATTACAAAAGATCAATATCAAAATTACAATGAATAAAAATTATTTTGAAATTATAAGAGCTGGAATTAATACAACTTTTCAAGATTTAGGTCGAAAAAATCTTTATCACATTGGTATTCCATTTAGTGGTGCAATGGATAATAGAAATTATTTAATTGCCAATAAACTTGTGGGAAATGAATTAAATTCCCCTGCAATTGAATTTGCTTATCAAGGTCCATTATTAAAGTATTTTGGAAAAAATATAAATGTTGCAATTACTGGAGATGTTAATTTTTTATTAAAAAAAGATAAAGATGTAATTGATGGGATTTGCTATCAATCTTTTACTTTAGAGAATGGTGATGAAATAGACATTATATCAACTAATAAATCTGTTTATGGATATTTAGCTATTAGTGGTCAATTAGATATAAAATTTCAGTGGTCAAGTTGTTCTACTAATACTAAAGCAAATATAGGAGCTAACAATGGTAGAAAGTTAGAAGCTAACCAAAAAATAAATATTTCTAAGATAAATGAAAATTTAAATAATAAAAAATTAAATTATATAAATACTAGAATAGAAAATATAAGAGTAATCAAAGGCACCAATTTTGATTATTTTTCTAATGAAGGAAAAGATATTTTTTTTAAAAAAGAATTTATAGTTTCTAAATTATCCGATCGTATGGGTATGAGACTGGAAGGTCCAAAGGTTGAAAATATTGTTGATACAAATATTAAATCAGAGGGTTTAATTAAAGGTGTAATTCAAGTTCCAGCTGATGGAAACCCAATCATCATGCTTTCAGATCATGGAACCATTGGTGGATATCCAAAAATAGGAATAGTCATAAGTGCTGATTATGACAAACTAGTTCAATTACCCCCTGGTTCAAAAATAAGATTTAAAGAAGTTGATTTAGCTAGTGCAGAAACCTTATTTAAACTGTATGACTTGGAAAATCAAAATTTAATTTCTCAAATTTAATGAATTTAATTAAAAATATTCCTGGCCCATTTTTAGTTTTTTTAGGTGCTGTAAGTTTAAGTTTTGGGGGATTGATAGTAAAATCTTTTGAAGGATCAACATTGTGGCAAATTTTATTTTGGAGATCTGTTTTTTTTATAATCGTAGTAAGTATTTTTCTTATTATTAGTTATAAAAAAAAAATATTTACTGCATTATATAAATCAGGCCTTCCTGGGTTAATTGGTGGAATTATTTTATCGATTGGGTTTGCTAGCTATGTATTTGCTATGTATGAAACCACTGTTGCTAACACAAACTTTATTATTCAAACACAAACTTTATTTTTAGCAATTTTTGGATATTTTTTTTTAAAAGAAACAATTTCTAAACTTACTTTTTTTTGTATTTTGCTTGCAATTTCTGGCATTATTTTAATGCTAGGTAATTCAATTTCTCCTGGAGAAATGACAGGAAATCTAGTTGCATTTATAATGCCAATCTCTTTTGCAATCTTAATATTAATTGTAAGAAAGTTTCCAGAGGTAGACATGATTCCCTTGCAGCTTGTTGCAGGAATATTTGCAATGTTAATTGGCTTATTGTTGTCGCCAACTATAATAGTATCATCAAAGGATATTTTTTTAGGTTTCTTAGCAGGTTTTTTTCAAGTTGGATTTGGTTTTATATTTATAACAATAGGCGCCAGGTCAACTCCTTCAGCTTTTGTTGGAATTATTATGTTAACAGAAGCTGTTTTAGGACCTTTTTGGGCGTGGATGTTTGCAAATGAAAACCCTCCATTATCTGTTTTGATTGGAGGTTCAATCGTAATAACTGCAGTTGTATTGCAATTTTTGAATAAATTTATAGGCAAAAAACAGACACTTTAAATATTTAAGTCCATCTATTTTTGTGGTACAAATTATATATACGGGAGAGACTACATAAGTTTGTAGCGCCGAAGGAGCAACTACCCAGGAATCTCTCAGGCAAAAAGGACCGTAACATATTAACTCTGGAAAGAGATTAAATTCTCGCCGAAGGAGTAATACTCTCAGGCAAATATACAGATGGGCAAATGAGTTAATATGGAAATAAAAAAAACATCTTTATATAAATTACATCAAGACAGTAAAGCTAAATTTGTTGAGTTTGCAGGCTATCAAATGCCAATTCAATATTCCGAAGGAATAGTCGAGGAACATAAATTTACAAGAAAACATTCTGGTATTTTTGATGTTTCTCATATGGGTCAGTTATTTGTTTATGGTGGTGAAGAATTAATTAGTGATTTAGAAAAAATTTTTCCACTAGATCTTAAAAATTTAAAATTAAATCATTCAAAATATAGTTTTTTAATGAGCAAGGATGCTGGAATTTATGATGATTTAATAATAACTAAAATTAAAGAAGGTTTTCTAATTATTCTTAATGCAGCCTGTAAAGACAATGATTTTGAAATTTTAAAAAAATTATTAAATAATAAATATAAAATGATTTTAGATGAAAAAAGATCTTTAATTGCTATCCAAGGACCAAAGTCTGCAGATATTTTAAGTAATGTTGTTAATGGGGTAGAGGACCTTAATTTTATGTCTGGAAACTGGTTCTCTTTTAATGAGCAAAAAATATATATTACACGATCTGGTTACACTGGTGAGGATGGTTTTGAGATATCAGTCGAAAATGAATTAGCTGACCAATTTACAAGAAAGTTAATTGAAAAAGGAGCTAAGTTAATTGGCCTTGGAGCAAGAGATACATTGAGGTTAGAGGCTGGGCTATGTTTATATGGTCATGAATTAGATAAAAACAAAACACCAGTTGAGGCAAATTTAAAGTGGGCAATTTCTAAAGACAGAATATCAAAAGGAGATTTTATTGGATCTGATATTATCATTAAACAGCTTAATGATGGTGTTAAACAAGTTAGAGTTGGTATCAAACCTGAGGGAAAAATAATAGCTCGAGAAAAGACTAAAATATTTAATCAATCAGACTTGTATATTGGTGAGATTACAAGTGGAACATTTGGACCAAGTGTTAATGGGCCAGTGGCTATGGGATATGTAGAAAATGAATTTTCAAAAAAAGATACAAAAGTATTTTTAGAAGTTAGAGGCAAAAAGCATCCTGCAAATATTTGTGGTTTGCCATTTTATAAAAAAAGCTATGTGAAAGGAGCAAACTAATGAGTGAAGTTAAATATTCAAAAGAACATGAATGGATTAAACTTGAAGGTGATATAGCCACTATTGGCATAACTAAACACGCCACAGAAATGTTAGGAGATATAGTTTTTACAGAGCTTCCAGAAAAAGGAACTAATGTGGAAAAAGATGGAACTGCAGGAGTTGTAGAGTCCACGAAAGCTGCAAGTGATGTATACACACCTGTAAGTGGTGAGGTAGTAGAAACTAATCAAGAAATTGTTGATGACCCATCAAAGATCAATCAAGACCCTGAAAATACTGCTTGGTTCTTTAAATTAAAGATAAAAGATAAATCAGAAATGGATTCTTTAATGAATAAAGATGATTACGACAAATTTGCAAAGGAGAGTACCTCTTAATGTTACATAATTCTCAAAAAGATTTTTTAAAAAGACATATTGGCCCCTCTAGTGAGGATCAAAATAAGATGTTAAATCAATTAAAATATAAATCACTAGATGATTTAATTGATAATACCGTTCCAAAAAAAATAAAAATCAAAGATGAGCTTACAATCGGTGACTCAAATTCTGAATATGAAGCTTTAAGAAAATTAAAAGCAATTTCAAAAAAAAATCAGATTTATTCAAATTTTATAGGCATGGGTTATTATGGAACTTATACTCCATATGTAATTTTAAGAAATATTTTAGAAAATCCAGGATGGTATACTTCATATACACCGTATCAACCTGAAGTAGCTCAAGGAAGATTAGAGATGCTATTGAATTTTCAACAGATGATTGTTGATTTTACTGGAATGGATATAGCTAACGCTTCCTTATTAGACGAAGGTACTGCAGCAGCAGAAGCAATGGGTCTTAGCCATAGATTAAATAAAAAAGATAGCAGTTTAGTTTTTGTATCAGAAGATTGTCACCCTCAGACTATAAATGTAATCCAGACTAGAGCAGAACCCATGGGTTTAAAAGTTTTAGTTGGCAAAGAAAATGAAATACTTGACCAAGTAAAAGAGGATTTAGTTTGTGGAATATTACAATATCCAGGAACTTTAGGAGATATTAAAGATCCGAGTGAATCAATAAGTAAAATACATAAAAAAAATGGTAAAGCCATACTAGCTTGTGATTTGTTAGCACTAGCTAAACTAAAAACACCGAGAGAACTTGGTGCCGATATTGCTATTGGAAGTTCACAAAGATTTGGAATTCCTATGGGGTATGGTGGTCCGCATGCTGCGTTTTTTGCAACAAAAGATGAGTTTAAAAGATCAATGCCAGGAAGAATTGTTGGCGTTTCAGTGGATAGACATGGAAATAAAGCTTACAGACTATCTTTACAAACTAGAGAGCAACATATCAGAAGAGATAAGGCCACAAGCAATATTTGCACAGCACAAGCTTTATTAGCAATAGTTTCAGCAGCTTATGCTATTTATCATGGACCTGATGGAATTAAAAATATTTCTGAAAGAGTTTCTCAATTAACAAAAAACTTTGCAGATAAATTAAAACAATCAGGCTATGAGCTATATTCAGATTATTTTTTTGACACTGTTACGATTATTACTAAAGAAAAAACAGATCAAATTTACAAAAATGCTCTTGATCAAAAGGTAAATATTCGAAAAGTAAATTCTGAGATGTTAGCAGTATCTTTTGATGAAAAGAAAAATGTTTATAGAGCAAATCAATTATTGAAGATTTTTAATGCTGCCGAGTCAATTAAAGAAAACCCAACAGAAAATTTACCAAATTTACCTAAAAATTTGTTAAGGACTTCAAAATATTTAGAACATCCAGTTTTCAATTCGTACCATTCAGAAACAGAAATGTTGAGATATCTTAAAAAGCTTGAGGATAAAGACATTGCTTTAAATAGAACCATGATTGCGCTTGGATCGTGCACAATGAAATTAAATGCTGTTGCTGAAATGATACCAATTTCTTGGAGAGAATTTGCTGAACCTCATCCATTTGTTCCAATAGAACAAATGGAAGGTTTTAGGACTTTATTTACTGACCTTAAAAATTGGTTGAGATCTATTACAGGTTTTTCTGGTGTTTCTCTTCAACCTAATGCAGGTGCTCAAGGAGAATATGCAGGCTTAATGGTTATTAGAAAATATCATTTAGATAGAGGCGAAGCTAATAGGAATATATGTTTAATACCAAGTTCAGCACATGGAACTAATCCAGCAAGTGCTCAGATGGTAGGAATGAAAGTAGTTGTAGTTAATTGCGATAAAGAAGGTAACGTAGATTTTGATGATTTAAAGAAAAAAACTGAATTACATTCTGCAAATCTAGGAGCTTTAATGGTGACTTATCCATCTACTCATGGAGTGTTTGAGGAAAAAATTACAGAGATATGTGAATTAATTCATACACATGGTGGTCAAGTTTATATGGATGGTGCAAATTTAAATGCTTTAGTAGGAATAGCAAAACCAGGAAATTTTGGTCCTGATGTTTGTCATATTAATTTACATAAGACATTTTGCATTCCTCATGGTGGAGGTGGACCAGGTATGGGACCCATTGCCTGTAAAAGACATTTAGAAATTTATCTTCCAAATCATCCAGTTGTTAAAGATTGTGGTCCTGCAACAGGCATTGGTGCAGTTTCTGCTGCTCCATGGGGTAGTTCAAGTATTTTATCAATTTCTTGGATGTACATTAAAATGATGGGGTCCAAAGGATTAAAACTTGCTACACAAGTTGCAATATTAAATGCAAACTATATTGCTAATAGACTAAAAGATCATTTTCCAATTTTATATAAAGGATCCAAAGGTAATGTTGCACATGAGTGTATTATTGATATTAGAACAATAAAATCAGAAACAGGTGTTACTGAAGAAGATATTGCAAAAAGATTAATTGATTTTGGTTTTCATGCCCCAACAATGTCTTGGCCAGTAGCAGGTACAATGATGATTGAACCTACAGAAAGTGAAAGCTTATCTGAGTTAGATAGGTTTTGTGATACTTTAATAAAAATAAAACAAGAAATAGATCAAATTAAATCTGGTAAATTTGATAAAGTTGATAACCCAATTAAAAATGCTCCACATACAGATATTGAACTTACATCTGATAATTGGACACATAAATACACTAGAGAAGAAGCTGCTTATCCAGCTAAATTTTTAAAAGCTAATAAATTTTGGCCTCCAGTTGCAAGAGTAGACAATGTATATGGAGATAAGAATATTTTTTGTACATGTCCTAGCATGGATGAATTCAAAGAAGATGCGGCATAAAAATAAATGAAAATTGCCGTAGTTGGTTCAGGAATTTCTGGTTTAAGTGCTGCCCATTATCTATCTAAAAAACATCACGTAGACATTTTTGAAAAAGATGATCATTTTGGAGGTCATTCACATACTCTAGATTTAAAAATTGGAACAAAAAAAATAGCAGTAGATATTGGTTTTATAGTTTTTAATTTTAAAACATATCCTAATTTAATAAAATTTTTTGAAGAAAATAAAATCGAAATAGAAAAAAGTGACATGTCTTTCGCAGTATCAGTAAAGGATACAGCTTTTGAGTATTGTGGAAGAGGTCTAAATGGTATTTTTTCAAATAGATCTAATCTAATAAATTTTAAATTCTTGAGGATGTTTTTTGATATAATTAAATTTTATAAGAAGTGTGATAATTTTACTGAGTTTAATGAAGAAATTATTCTTGGTGACTATTTAAAAAAAGAAAAACTCTCAAAAGAATTTATAGATTATCATTTAATACCTATGGTTTCAGCTATTTGGTCTATGCCACCACATGAAGCAACACAAATGCCATTAAAATTTTTTATAAAATTTTTTCAAAATCATGGGTTATTTAAGATAAAAAATAGACCTCAATGGTACACGGTCAAAAATCGTAGTAGAACGTATGTTGAAAATATTCTTTCTAAAATAAGCGGTGAACATTTTAAAAACTACCCAGTTAAAAAGATTAAATCTAAAACTAATGGAGTCGATTTATATTATGGAGGTGAAAGTGAATTTTTTGATTATGACAAAGTTATTTTAGCTACCCATGCAGATGAAGCACTTTCTATAATTGAAAGCCCTTCAGAAGAAGAAAAAAAAATTTTATCAAATTTTAGTTACAAAAAAAACATCGCCTATATCCACACAGACGAATCGATTATGCCAAAAAACCCAAAAGTTTGGTCTTCATGGAATTCTTCAATTAAAAAAGATGAAATTGAAAAGAATTCAATTACATATTGGTTAAACTTATTACAAAATTTAAAATGTGAAGAGAATATATTTTTAACATTAAATCCATATTTTGAAATTGATCAATCTAAAATTATTAAAAAAGTAACATTTACCCACCCATATTTTGATCAATCAGCTTTAAATTATCAAAGTCAGCTTATAAATTTACAAAATAAAAGAAATATTCTTTTTTGTGGTAGTTATTTTGGTTACGGTTTTCATGAAGATGGAATAAAATCATCTATTGATATGCTAAAAAACCTTAATGACTAGCTCAATTTATAATGGCACTGTAATTCATAAAAGATTTAAACCAAAGATACATTTTTTTAAATATCAAGTATTTTCATTACTAATTGATTTATCTGAATTAAAAATTTTAGATCAAAAAATTAGTTTCTTTTCTTATAATAGTTTTAATTTAATAAGTTTTTTTGATAAAGATCATGGAGATAGAGATGGATCTTCGCTTATTGAGTGGGTAAAAAAAAATTTAAAAGAAAATAAAATAATTTCTGAAAATATAAAAATAAAGCTTTTATGCTATCCAAGAATTTTTGGTTATGTGTTCAATCCATTGAGCGTTTTTTATGTTTACGACAAGAATGAAGAGCTAATATCAATATTATATGAAGTTAAAAATACATTTGGAGAACAACACACTTATATTTTTAAAGTAGAAAATAACAATCTTTTACAACATAATTGTGAAAAGAAATTTCATGTATCACCATTTATTGAAATGGATTGTAATTATTTTTTTAGAATTCTAAAACCTACAGAGAAAATATCAGTCATAATTGATCAATATCAATCAAATGAAAAAATACTGTATGCCTCTCAAGATGGCATAAGACGAGACTTTACAAGTTCAGAGTTAATAAGATCTTACTTAAAACATCCGTTAATGACCTTTAAAATTATAATAGCGATACATTTTGAAGCGTTTAAATTATGGAGCAAAGGAATAAGGTATATAAAAAAAAAATTAAAAATTAAAAATAATATTACTTTTGAAAATAAATGAGCTTAAATTCTTTATCTGATAAATTAGTCTTTAAAACATTGGCTAATATTAAAATTGGATACCTAGAGATTACTGATTGTGAAGGAAAGCAATTAAAATTAGGCAATCCTGAAGATTCTTTAAAAGCAAAGCTTAAGATTAAAAAACCAAACTTTACTTTTAATTTGATTAAAGGAGGTAGTGTGGGTTTTGCTGAATCTTACATGCGAGATGAATTTGAAACAGATAATTTATCGAACCTAATAGAAATTACCGCTAGAAATATCAAAATTATTTATAAATTTTCTGGTTTACTTGACTTCCCATTAATTAATTTTATTAAAAATTTATTAATTAAAAATACCAAAAATCGTAGCAAAGAAAATATTGCAAAACATTACGATTTAGGAAATGAATTTTTTTCACTTTGGCTTGATAAAACTTTGACTTATTCAAGTGCCATTTTTGATGAAAAAACAAAAGATCTATCTGAAGCTCAAAATAACAAGTATCAAAAGTTAATTGATTTAATCAAACCAAACAATGGAGATAAAGTTTTAGAAATAGGATGTGGCTGGGGAGGTTTTGCTGAGTATCTGGGAAAAAAATATGACGTAAAACTTGATTGTATTACTATTTCTAAAAAACAATTCGAATATGCTAAAGAAAGAATTTATAAATGTGGTTTGAATGAAAAGGTTAATATTGAAATTAAAGATTATAGAGATTTAAAAAACAAATATAACTCAATAGCATCTATTGAAATGATAGAAGCAGTTGGTCAAAATTATTTAGAAAGTTATTTCAAGACTATTAAAAACAACCTATCCACAAACGGCAAAGCAGCTATCCAAGCGATTACAATAGATGATAGTTTATTTGATCGATATAAAAATAAACAAGATTTTATCCAAAAATATATTTTTCCTGGAGGATTTCTTCCAAGTAAAAATAGCTTGAATAGGTACGTTTCAGATAATGGTCTGACTATAAAGTCTTACGATTCTTATGCTGATCACTATTCAAATACTCTTGCTATTTGGAGAGATGAGTTTAATAAAAAATGGGACTTAATTAAACAACAGGGATTTGACTCTACTTTTAAAAGAATGTGGGAGTTTTATCTTTCTTATTGTGAAGCTGGATTTAAATCAAAAAATATTGACTTAATTCAATTCTCAATTCAAAATAAATAGAAATATGAAGGAGACATGTGAGCAAAATAATAAACTTTAAATCAATTTTATTGATAATCTCTTTATTCTTAATTACAAACTGTTCAAATAATAGTGTTATGAAACCAGAAGATTTTAAAAATAAAGAACCAAGATTAATTATTGAGGAATATTTATCAGGAAATGTTAAGGCATGGGGCGTCCTTCAAAACAGATCTGGTAAAGTAACAAGACAATTTTCAGCAGATTTAGATGGTACGTGGGATGGCAAACAATTAATTTTAAAAGAAAAGTTTAATTGGGATGATGGAGAAGTTCAAAATAGAGAATGGACTATTAACAAAATTGATGAAAATAATTACGAGGGTACAGCAGGCGATGTTGTTGGAAAGGCAAAAGGTTACTCTTATGGTCCAGCCTTTAAATTTGAATATGTTTTATTAGTACCCGTAAAAGGCAAAGAGATGAAAATTACATTTGATGATTGGATTTTTAAACAAGATGATAGGGTTGCAATTAATAGAGCGACTATGACTAAGTTTGGAATTAAAGTTGCTGAATTAACAGTAGTATTTGTTAAAGATTAATAGTCTATTTTTTTCATTCCTTTAGCAACTAGTTTGAAATACATGCTACTGGGCAATATTTGAAGAAACTTTAAAAAATATGTAAATGCTTTTGGAAAATGTATTTCAAATGTTTTCTTTATAGTTAGACCTTTATAGATTTCGTTTGCTGCAAATTCTGGAGATTTTATCATTGGCATTGGAAAATCATTTTGATCTGTCATGGGAGTTTTAATAAAACCAGGACTTATTAATGATACTCTTACATTTTTTTTTAACATGTCGAAATTTAAGCTCTCAGCAAAGCTAGTAAGAGCAGCTTTTGATGCACAATATGCACCTGCAGCAGGTAAACCTCTATATCCTGCAACTGAAGAAATTATAGAAATTTGGCCACTTTTTTTTTCAGAAAAATATTCGTAGATAGAATTTATAGAATTCATAGTTCCAAAATAATTTACTTCCATAATTTCTCTTATTTTTTTTAAATTAAATGTTTTTTCTGATTTTGGATCATGCATTCCAGTACCAAAGACACAAATATCTATATCTTTAAATTGCTCTAATATTTTTTTAGCTACTGTTTTGCAATTTTCAATTTCAGTTACATCTAGTGGAAAGGGGTATATATTTTGATTAATTTGTTTAAGTTCATTTAATAAATTTTCTCGTCTAGCTGAAGCTGCAACAATCCATCCGTTTTCAGCAAATTTGATAGCTAGCGCCTTACCGATTCCACTACTAGCTCCTGTAATCCAAATAATTTTTTTATCTTCCATGATTTATTGTATAATAGATACATGTTAAAAAACAAATTTTTATCATTCATACTTTTTTTTATTATTACTTTTTCAGCGTCATTTGTTGGGGGTTTGGTGTCAATAAGCTATAAAGAACCTTGGTATTCTCAGCTTATAAAATCAAATTTTAATCCACCAGATTGGGTATTCGCACCTGTTTGGACAACATTATATTTGATGATGACACTAGCAATCTGGTTTTTTTGGCATTCAAAAAATCGAGATATAAACACAGTTTATATTTATTTCATTCACATAGTTTTTAATACAACTTGGAGTATTGTATTCTTTGGATTACATCAAATATTTTTAGCATTTCTTGTATTAATAATTTTAATTTCCTTGATAATTATTCTTATTTTAAGATTTAAACGTGTCAATTTTGTAAGTTATTATTTAATGATTCCCTATTTACTTTGGTGTAGCTATGCACTATTTCTGAATTTTAACTTATTAATATTAAATTAAATGGATGATGTTGTAATAGTTGGTGGTGGAATTATCGGAGCTGCGTCAGCTTATTTTTTATCTAAAGAAGGCAGAAAAGTAAAAGTAATCGAAAGAGATCCAACTTATAAATCTGCTTCTTTTCCACTTTCATTAGGTGGTTTTAGAAGACAATTCTTTCAAAAAGAAAATATTTTATTGGGAAAATTTGCAAGAGAATTTATTTTTCAAATACCTGAATTACTTAAAACAGAAAAAAATCCCAAACCAACTGCAAGTATGGTAACTAATGGTTATTTATTAATGTTTGGACCTGAGCATGCTGAGGAGCAATACAAAGCTTTAGAAAATCATAAAGCTTGTGAAGCTGGAACAAAAAATATTAAGGGATCTGAATTATCAAAAGTTTTTCCATATATAAATAATGAAGGCATTGAAACTGCAACCTTTACTGACAATCAAAGTGAAGGATGGATTGATCCTTTCATGTTTCATAGCGCATTAAAAAGCAAAGCTATAGAGCTTGGAGCTGAATTTATAAAAGGAGAAGTTAAAACTCTTTCAGAAATAAAAGCTAAAACAATTATTTCAGCTGCTGGATGTTGGACTAAAGAACTCTTAAAAGATATTCCAGTTGAACCTCAAAAACACACTGTGTTCAGAGTTAAGTGTCCAAAACACATTCCGGAAATGCCTTTGACTGGAGATTTAACAACAGGTGTTTATTGGAGACCAGAAGGAAAAGAATATTTAGCGGGCTCTCCTAAATCTGTTTTTGATGCGAGTGACCTTGAGCCGGCATGGGATGATTTTGAAGAACTTGTTTGGCCTGCTTTAGCACATAGAATTCCAGCAATGGAGGAATTAAAATTAACTGGAGGATGGGCTGGTTACTATGATTGTAATAGACTAGACAATAATGCTGTTGTGGGAAAGCATCCGAAGTTTGAAAATGTTTATTTAGCAACTGGATTTACTGGCAGAGGTCTAATGCAAGCACCAGGAATTGGAAGAGCTTTAACTGAGTTGATAACTACAGGAGCATACCAATCAATAGATATATCGAACATGGCTGTTGAAAGAGTCTTGGGAAAAAAAGCAAGACCTGAGCCTTACGTCTTATAGATTTTTATAAATTATGAAATTACATATAGGAGGTGAACAAATTAAAGAGGGTTGGAAAATCCTAAATATTCAAAAAAAAGATGGTGTTGATTTTATAGGTGATATTTCTGATCTTTCTCAATTCGAGGATAATTCCATAGAGGAAATTTATGCAAGTCATGTTTTTGAGCATGTGCTCCAAAAAAATATTAAAAGTACATTAATTGGTATTCATAGGGTTATACAAGATAATGGTAAGTTTTATGTTTCAGTTCCAGATATGAATGTTTTATGTAAAATATTTCTAGAACCAAAAGCTCCAAGTAAAGTCAAAGTTCATGTTTTGAGAATGATGTTTGGTGGACAAATGGACGATTTTGACATTCATTATTTTGGTTGGGACTTTAATCTTTTGAAGGAATTTCTTCTTAGTGCTGGTTTTAAAAAAGCAGAAAAAGTAAAGAGTTTTTCACTTTTTGATGATACTAGTGACTTTGCTCCCTATAGTGGTGTTCCAATAAGTTTAAATGTTATAGCTTACAAATGATCAATTTTAAGTACCACAAAAAGTTTGATAATTTTTATCTGATTTAGATGGAATTTGATAATCAGTTATATTTTTTTGTTCAATATAAGGCTTATTCAAAATATTTAAGAGTTGTTTAAAAGAATTTAAATTTCCTTTATTTAGATCATTAAGAGATTCTTCAACTTTATAATTTCTAGGAATTACTAGAGGATTAACACTTCTCATTAAATTTATATATTTTTTAGGACTGTTGTTATTTGTTTTTAATCTCTCTTGCCATCTTTTTTTCCAGTTGAGAAAATCACTTCTTTCATAATTATTGTTGTGTTCAATAGTTAAATTCATTAAATGACAAAATGTATTTGTGTAATCAACTTTATTTTGGTGCATCCAAGTCAATAAATCTAAAATTAGTAATTTATCTTTTTCATCTGCTCCAAATAAACCTAATTTATCTCTCATCATATTGAGCCATTTTTCTTCATATTTTTTTTCGAAAGAATTAATAACTTCCGTTGCTATTTTTACTGCTTCATCCTGATTTTTATCTATTAATGGTATTAAACATTCTGCAAATCTTGAAAGATTCCATTTAGTGATCATAGGTTGATTGCAATAAGCATATCTCCCAGTTTGATCGATTGAACTAA